>Ga0207416_1002776_pt1 | contig 18054 bp, 16 predicted proteins | sample PaiPotPPM11metaG_FD_184107 | JGI IMG/M metagenome (GOLD analysis project Ga0207416, IMG submission 184107) | Iron sulfur acid spring bacterial and archeal communities from Banff, Canada, to study Microbial Dark Matter (Phase II) - Paint Pots PPM... ...
GTGTAGGCCTGATGCACGACGGCGGTGCGGAACGTCCGCCGGACGACGACGGCGGAGTCGCGCAGGCCGCGCTCGATGTCGCCGCGCGCAAACTTCACCTGGCTCGCGACGTTGCCGGGCGTCTTTTCTTCCTCCTCCTGCGCGGCGGCTGCGGCTCCGTGGGCGCCGGCTTCCGAGCTCGCGCCCTGCAGCCCCGGCTGGACGAGCGGCGCCGACCGGTCGGCGGCCGCCACCGGATCGATCAGCGCGGGGAGCGCGTCGTACTCAATCGCGGCGGCAAGCCTGGCCGCCCCGTCCGCGGCGGCCGCGTCCGATTCCGCGACGATCGCGGCCACCGGCTCGCCCGCAAACCGCGTTTCTCCGCGCGCCAGCAGACAGCGCCCGCGCGCGTTCGGCGTTTCTTCCCCGAACGGCAGGTCGGCCGCGGTCAGCACCGCGATCACGCCGGGGACGGCTTTCGCGGCGTCGATGGGGATCTTCCGGATCTTCGCGTGTGCGTGCGGGCTCAGGACAAGCCGCGCGTGCACCAGGCCCCGGAGATCGTGGTCCGCCGTGAACACCGTCCGCCCGGTTAGCTTCTCCCGCGCGTCGATGCGGGGCACAGATTGGCCTACAATCGTGAGCGCCACGGTTTCACCTCGGGAAGGACGTCTCCGGGAAGACGCCGGCTACCGAACCGATTCTCGCCCCGTCGGGGCGGTCCCTTGCACCGGCGCGCCCTGCTCCTTCGCGCGCAGGACGTAGCGCTGGAGCTTGCCGGTGGTGGTGAGCGGCAGCTCCGCCACGAACTCGACGAGGCGGGGGTACGCGTGAAAGCCGACGCGCGTCTTGACGAACTCCTGGAGCGCAGAGGTGAGATCCGGGGACGGTTCGTGGCCGGGCGCGAGGCACACGAACGCCTTGACGCTCTGGCCTCGCTCGGGATCGGGCACGCCGATCACCGCGGCCATCGCGACGGCGGGGTGGCGCAGCAGGCACTCTTCGACTTCACCGGGACCGATGCGGTAGGCGCCGCTCTTGATGAGGTCGTCCTTGCGCGCGGTGAACCAGAGATAGCCGTCCTCGTCGCGCGAGCCGAGATCCCCCATGAGGGCCCAGTCGCCGCGGAACTTCCGCTCCGTCGCGGCGGGGTCGTTCCAGTAGCCGAGAAACATCACCGGATCCGGCCGCCGCACCGCGATCTCGCCGACCTCGCCCGCCCGGGCCGGCGCTCCGGCGTCGTCGAGCACGTCGACGTGGTGGCCGGGATACGGCGTGCCGATGCTGCCGGGCCGGACCGGCTGCACCGCGCCGCAGTTGCCGGTGAGGAGATTCATCTCCGTCTGGCCGTAAAACTCGTTGATCGTCACCCCGAGCGCCTCGCGGCCCCAGGCGATCAGTTCCTCGCCGACCGGCTCGCCGGCGCTGCACACCGACCGGAGGCGCACCGTGCCGGCCCGGCGTGCGGCCGGGACCTGCCGCATCAGCTTGAGCGCGGTCGGGAAGATGAAGGCGTTGCGGATCTCGTACCGGTCGAGCAGCCAAAACGCGCGCTCCGGATCGAACCTTGTCTGCCGGTACGCGACGACCGGCAGGCCGTAATGCCAGCCGGCCAGCAGCACGTTGAAGAGGCCGCCGATCCACGCCCAGTCCGCCGGCGACCAGAGGCGGTCGCCGGGCTGCGGCGCGAGATCGTGGAAGAGGCAGAACGCCGGCAGATGGCCGATCAACGCCCGGTGCGGCAGCACCGCCCCCTTCGGCGGCCCGGTCGTTCCCGACGTATAAAGGATGCCCGCCGGGTCGTCGGGACCGGTCGCCCGCGGGCTCATGCGGTCCGCGGCGCGCGCCTCGAGCCCGGCCGCGTCGAGCGCGCCCGGAATCGCCCGCGCCTCCTCATCGACGGCGATGATCGCCGCGAGGTCCGGCAGCCGGTCGCGAATGCGCCCAAGGCGCGGCGCCGCCTGGCCGTCGAGGACCACGGCCCGCGCGCCCGAATCGCGCAGGCGGTACTCCAGCGCGTCCTCGCCGAACAGCGTGGCGAGCGGCACGGCCACCGCGCCGAGCTTATACGTGGCGAGATGGGCGAGGGCGGTCTCCGGACGCTGCGACATGACGATCGCGACCCGGTCGCCGGGTCCCACGCCGAGCGCGGCGAGCGCGTTGGCCCACCGGTTCGAGCGCTCCCGCAGTTCGGCGAACGTGTAGGACCGCGGCGGATCGGCGCTCGCGTCGACGAGCGCGATCCGGTCCCGCTCGCCGGCCCACTTGTCGCAGACGTCGACGCCGATGTTGTACTCGGCCGGGATGCGCCAGCGAAATCCGGCGCGCAGCGCCGCCATCGGGCGGCGCGCGAACCCTACGAGCGTGCGCGGCTGCATCGAGCATCGGGTTCCGTGGCCGGACCGGCGCTCCCTGCGTTCGCCGCGCCGGGTCTGACGGGAGCGCCGCGCGCGCGTGTGGAAGGAGTCCGCGCCGCGCCGCGTTCGACGACACACTCCGCGAGGCGCGTCACGCCGTCGCCGCACTTAATTTATATGGAGGGACATATGGCCGCGACCTATGAAATCCTGGCGTTGAGTCCCGGAGCAAGGGAGGTGGACTGGTCCACTCGCCTGTACCTGCACCCGGCCGGCACCGGGATGACCTCGTCCGCGTACTTCCTCTGGCTGCTGCGGGGACCGGGCGGTCCAGTGCTCGTCGACACCGGGTTCACGCCGCGGCTCGCCGCGCTCAAGGGCCTGCCGGCCGAGGCCGTTCCGAGGACGCGATACCAGCTGCTGGACGCCGCCGGCGTGTCGGCGGAATCGATCGAGACGGTGGTCTTGACGCACCTGCACTGGGACCACTTCGACCTCGAGGGGTGGCTGCCGCGCGCGACGTTTTGGGTGCAGCGTCGGGAGCTCGAGTTCTGGACCGGCGGCGCCGGCCGCGACGGCTGGGTCCGCCGGTTCATCAGCGACTGCTTCACCGAAGACCTCGACTCGCTCCGCGGCAGCGGCCGGCTCCGCACCGTCGAGGGCAACGCGCAGCCGCTCGAGGGCATCCGGCTGGAGTGGGTGGGGGGGCATTCGCCGGGGATGCAGATCGTCGTCGTCGAGACCGCGACCGGGCCCTTCGTGCTCGCCAACGACGCGCTGACCACGTACCGGAACCTCAAAGAATGGGCGCCGCCGGCCATCCACATCAACAGCATCCCCGAGTGCATGGACGCGATGGCGCGCATCCGCGACCTCGCCAAGGGCGACGAGAGCCGCATTTGTCCCGGGCACGACGGCGAGGTCTACCGGCGGTTTCCGGAGGTCGCTCCGGGCATCTACCGCCTGGCGTAGGGGGTCAGGAGGGAAACTTACCGGCTCGGCGAATCGCTGAGGCCAAACTAGCCGGACCTTCGCATCACCGCGCGGTGGGGGCACCGCGCCCGCTGCACCGACCCTGACGTCACAAACCGGAAGAGGTGGCGAATGGCGGCACAGGCACCGGCAATGGCAAGCGGTGGTACGAAGCAGCTCAGCCTCATGCAGATCATCCTCGCCGCGTCGGCGGGAACAGTCATCGAGTGGTATGATTTCTACATTTATGCGAGCCTCGCGGTGTTCTTCGGCAGTCTGTTCTTTCCGCAAGCCAATCCCACGGCGGGACTGCTCCTCTCGCTTGCGACGTGGGGCGCCGGCTTCGTGGTCCGGCCCTTCGGGGCGATCGTCTTCGGGCGGATCGGGGACCTCGTCGGCAGGAAATACGCCTTTCTCGTCACGCTGAGCGTCATGGGCATCGCGACGACGCTGACCGGTCTGGTGCCGACGTACGCGGCGATCGGCATTCTCGCGCCGACGTTCCTCGTGCTGTTCCGTCTGGTCCAGGGCCTCGCCCTCGGCGGCGAGTACGGCGGCGCGGCGACGTACATCGCCGAGAACGCCCCGGACGCGAAGCGCGGGTACTATACGGCGTGGATCCAGACGACCGCGACGGTCGGTCTGCTGCTCGCGCTCCTCGTCGTGCTGCTGTGCCGGCTGTGGCTCGGAGAAGAGACGTTCAAGGCGTGGGGCTGGCGGCTGCCGTTCCTGTTCTCGGCGCTCCTGCTGATCATCGCCATGTACATCCGGATGCGCCTCGTGGAAGCGCCGCTCTTCGCGCGCCTCAAGGAGCAGGGCAAGTCGTCTCAGCACCCGCTCAAAGAGAGCCTCGGCAGCGGCCGCAACTGGAAGATGATTCTCCTCGCGCTGTTCGGCGCGACGTCCGGCCAGGCGACCGTCTGGTACACGGGCCAGTTCTACGCGCTGATCTTCCTGCAGACGCAGGTGTTCCCGAAGACGGACTTCGTCGGTCCGTCCGTCACGGTCGCGATCGCGCTCGCCCTCGCGACCCCGCTCTTCCTCGTCTTCGGGGGCCTGTCGGACCGGATCGGCCGGAAGAAGGTCATCATGGCCGGCCTGCTCCTCGCGGCCGTCACCTACCTGCCGATCTACCACGCCATGAAGGCGAACGCCGGCAACATGCCGATGCTCGTGCTGCTCGTGTTCATCCAGGTCATCTACGTGACGCTCGTCTACGGGCCGATCGCGGCGTTCCTGGTCGAGTACTTCCCGGCCCGGATCCGCTACACGTCCATGTCTCTGCCGTACCACATGGGCAACGGATGGTTCGGCGGGCTCACGCCGGTCATCGCGGCGTCGATCGCCGTGGCCACGCACAACATCTACGCGGGTCTGTGGTGGCCGATCGGGACGGCGCTGCTGTCGTTCGTCGTCGGCGGCCTGTTCCTGCCGGAGACGAACAAGACCAGGATCTGGGATGAGGTGGGCGGTGAGCCGGTCGTGGCAGGCGCGCTCACCGGTGGTGAGTAGGCAGACCGGCAGGCTCGGACCAGAGTCGTAGAGGACATTCCAGGGCCGGCGCGCGTCGCGCGCCGGCCCGGCCCGTTTATCTTCGCTAGTGTCCCGATGCCGCCGCCCCCGTCCCGCGGCGTGGCGCGTCCGGCAGGGCCGAGCCGTTTCTCTCGCCGAACTCTCGATAGGTGAAATGGGCCAAGGTCATCGACCATACCCGGTGCATCGGATGCCACGCCTGCACGACCGCCTGTAAGTCCGAGAACGACGTTCCGCTCGGCGTGACCCGTACCTACGTCAAGTACGTCGACGTGGGCGTGTTTCCGGATGTGCGCCGGGCCTTCCAGGTCACGCGGTGCAACCAGTGCGACGACGCGCCGTGCGTCTCGCCGTGTCCGACGTCCGCGATGTACCGGCGGCCGGACGGCATCGTCGACTTCGACAAGTCGATCTGCATCGGCTGCAAGGCCTGCATCGCGGCCTGTCCGTACGACGCGATCTTCATCAATCCCGACGACCACGCCGCGGAGAAGTGCAACTTCTGCGCGCACCGCCTCGACGTCGGGCTCGAGCCGGCGTGCGTCGTCGTCTGCCCGACCGAGGCGATCCTGGTCGGCGACCTCGAGGATCCGGCCTCCAAGGTCGCGCAGATCGTGCGCGCCGACCCGGTCCGCGTGCGCAAGCCGGAGAAACGCACGATGCCCAAGCTGTACTACAAGGGCGCCGGCGACGCGACGCTCGATCCGCTGGCGGCGCGGCGTCCGGACGGCGGCCTGTTCATGTGGAGCGAGCAGGGCGACGGGAACGGCGGCGTGACCTCGGGCGCGCCGGAGGGCTGGGCGTCGTCCCAGGCCGCGGCGCTCTTGAGCTACGATCTGCCGCATCAGGCGCCGTGGGGCTGGCGTGTGAGCCTGTATACCTGGACGAAGAGCATCGCCGCGGGCGCGTACGTGATCGCGGTGCTGCTCGCCGCCGCGGGCGTGCTGCCCGGCACGAGCGCGCTCTGGCGCTGGGGGGCGCCTGCGCTCGCCGCGGTGTTCCTGGCGATCACGGGGGTGCTGCTCATCGCCGACCTCAAGCACCCGGAGCGGTTCTATCTGATCTTCACGCGGCCGCAGTGGAAGAGCTGGCTCGTGCGCGGCGCGTTTCTGATCGCGGCGTACGGGCTGGTGCTGGCGCTGCATCTCCTCGCCGGCGCCGCGGGATGGTCCGCGCTCCAGGGTGGACTCGCGGTGCCGGGCCTCGCCGCCGCCGTGCTGACCGCGGTCTACACCGCGTTTTTGTTCGGGCAGGCCCGCGCCCGGGATCTGTGGGAAAGCCCGTGGCTCGCGCCGCATCTGGCGCTGCAGGCGCTCGTGGCCGGCGCGGCCGCGCTCGTGCCGCTTGCCGGCTGGCTCGACCCGGCGCTGGTCCGGCCGCTCGCCGTGACCCTCGCCGCCGCCGGGGCCGCGCACCTCGCGCTCGTCTGGGTCGAGGCCGGCGGGCGGCGAGAGACCGCGCACGCGCGCCTGGCGGTGCACGAGTTGACCGGCGGCCGGTTCCGCGGGGTGTTCTCGGCCGCGATCGCGCTCACGGTTCTCGGCGTCATCGTGGCGGCGGCGGTCGCGGTGACGGGCGGGGCGGCCGCGCCGGGAACCCTGGCCGCGGTGCTGGCGCTGGCAGGACTGCTTGCGTACGAACACGCCTACGTTCAGGCGGGACAGGCGGTGCCGCTCGCATGAAACTCGACGATCTCGGCCGCCGCGTCAGCGCGGCCCGTGAGGCCGCCGCCGCGCGCGGCGAGACCTTCTATCCGGGACCGAGCCGCGTGCATCTCGCGGCGTTCCCGCCGAAGGAGCGCTGGGACGACTGGGTCGAGCTGGACACGCACGCGTGGCCGCGCCGGGTCGAGAAGCGGTATATGCTCGTGCCGACGACCTGCTTCAACTGCGAGTCCGCGTGCGGCCTTCTCGCGTACGTGGACCGCGAGACGTTCCAGGTCCGCAAGTTCGAGGGCAACCCGGAGCACCCGGGCTCGCGGGGACGCAACTGCGCGAAGGGCCCCGCGACGCTTAACCAGATCACCGACCCGGACCGCATTCTCCATCCGCTCAAGCGCGCGGGCGCGCGGGGCGAGGGCGCCTGGGTGCGCGTCTCCTGGGACGAGGCGCTCGACGACATCGCGTCGCGCATCCGGGGTGCGATCGTCTCCGGCCGGCACAACGAGGTCATGTACCACGTCGGGCGGCCGGGCGAGGACGGGTTTACCGAGCGGGTGCTCGCCGCGTGGGGCGTGGACGGCCACAACACCCACACCAACATCTGCTCGAGCGGCGGGCGGACCGGGTACCACTACTGGCTCGGCCTCGACCGGCCGAGTCCCGACCACGCCAACGCAAAAGTCATCTTGTTGATCAGCAGCCATCTCGAGTCGGGCCACTACTTCAACCCCCACGCGCAGCGCGTGATCGAGGGCAAGCACGCCGGCGCCAAGATCATCGTGATGGACACGCGCCTGTCCAACACGGCGACGCACGCAGATTACTGGGTCGCCCCGCGCCCCGGCTCGGAGGCGGCCATCCTGCTCGCGATCGCCCGTCATCTCATCGCCGGGCGGCGGTACGACCGCGAGTTCGTGCGGCGCTGGTGGAACTGGCGCGAGTACCTCGCCGCCGAGCACCCGGGCCGCCCGCAGACCTTCGAGGCCTTCGAGGAGATCCTCGGCACCATCTACGCGCGGTACACCTTCGAGCTCGCGGAGGTGGAGTCGGGCGTGGCCGCGGGGACGCTGCGCGAGATCGCGGACGTCGTCGCCGACGCCGGGACGCGGCTGTCTACCCACACGTGGCGGAGCGCCGCCGCGGGCAACCTCGGCGGCTGGCAGGTCGCGCGCACGCTCTTTCTCCTCAACGCGCTGCTCGGCGCGATCGCGACCCCGGGCGGCACCTACCCGAACGCCTGGAACAAGTTCGTGCCGAAGCCGATCTACGTACCGTCCCACCCGAAGGCCTGGAACGACCTGACGTGGCCGCGCGAGTATCCGCTCGCGGTCAACGAGATGTCGTTCCTGCTGCCGCACCTGCTCCGCGAAGGCCGCGGGAAGCTTCAGGTCTACTTCACCCGCGTCTACAACCCGGTGTGGACCAATCCCGACGGCTTCTCGTGGATCGAGGTCCTCACCGACGAGCGCCTCGTCGGCCTGCACGTCGCGCTCACGCCGACCTGGAACGAGACGGCGTACTTCGCCGACTACATCCTGCCGATGGGGCATGCCTCCGAGCGCCACGACCTTCATTCGTACGAGCAGTACGACGGCCAGTGGGTCGGCTTCCGGCAGCCGGTGCTGCGCGCGGCGCGCGAGCGCCTCGGCGAGCGCGTCACCGACACCCGTCAGGTGAACCCCGGCGAAGTCTGGGAGGAGAACGAGTTCTGGATCGAGCTGTCCTGGCGCGTCGATCCCGACGGGGCGCTCGGCATCCGGAAGTACTTCGAGTCGCAGAAGCGCCCCGGCGAAAAGCTCGGGATCGACGAGTACTACGCGTACATCTTCGAGCACTCGGTGCCCGGCCTGCCCGAGCGCGCGGCCGCCGAGGGCTGCACGCCGCTCGAGTACATGCGGCGGTACGGCGCCTTCGAGATCGCCCGCGGCCTCGGCCCGCTGTACGACCGGCCCGTCCCCGACTCCGAGCTCGACGACGTGCGCGTGGACCGGTTCGGCCGCGCATACACGCGCGCGGCCGCGCCGCCCAATCCCAACGTGGTGCCGCAGGGCATGCCGGACCCGGACCCCGACGGCCGCCGCGCGGTCGGCGTGGAGATCGACGGCGTGGTGCGCCGGGGATTCCCGACGCCGTCCGGGCGCCTCGAGTTCTACTCGCCGACGATGGCGACGTGGGGCTGGCCGGAGCTCGCGCTGCCGGCCTACCCGCGCAGCCACGTGCATCCGGAACGCCTCGCCCCGGACCAGATGCCCCTCATCTCGACGTTCCGGCTGCCGGTGCAGATCCACACCCGCAGCGCCAACGCGAAGTGGCTCGACGAAATCGCGCACACCAACCCGCTGTGGCTCCACCCGTCCGACGCGGCGCGAATTGGCGTCGCCACGGGCGGCCTCGTGCGCGTGGAGACCGAGATCGGCTATTTCGTCGTGAAGGCCTGGGTCACGGAAGGCATCCGGCCCGGCGTCGTCGCGTGCAGCCACCACATGGGGCGGTGGAAGATCCACGACCACGGCCAGCGGCAGTTGATGGCGACGGTGTCGCTCGACAAAGTCCCCGGGGACGGCGGCGGCAGCCGCTGGACGATGCGCCGCCGCGCGGGGACCGGACCGTACGCGTCGACCGACCGCGACACGCTGCGCATCTGGTGGACCGACGTCGGCGTCCACCAGAACCTGACGTTTCCGGTGCATCCGGATCCGATCTCCGGCCAGCACTGCTGGCATCAGGCCGTGCGCGTGCGGCGGGCCGCTCCGGAGGACCGGTACGGCGACATCGCCGTCGACACGGAGAAGTCCGCCGCGGTCTTCCGCGAGTGGCTGGCGCTGACCCGGCCGGCGGACAGCCACTCCCCAGACGGAACCCGGCGTCCGTACTGGCTGATGCGTCCCCTCCGTCCGACGAGGGAGGCCTACCGGCTGCCCGCCGGCGCGCCGCCCGCCGGAGAGCCCGTGCGCGCCGGGCGGTGAGCACGGCCGACGCCTTCCGCGCGCTCGGCGTCCTCTGCGAGCCGCCGGAGGACGGCCACGCGCGGGTGTGGGAGGCGCTGGGCCTCCAGGACGTTCCCGATGCCGCCGAGTTCACGGACCTGTTCGTGCTGCATCTCTATCCCTACGCCTCGGTCTATCTCGGCGCGGAGGGCATGCTGGGCGGGGAAGCCCGCGACCGCATCGCGGGGTTCTGGCGGGCGCTGCGCCTGGCGCCGCCGGGCGAGCCCGATCACCTCGCCGCACTCCTCGGTTTGTATGCATCGCTCCTCGACCGCGAGGCCGAGGAACGGGACGCGGCGCGCCGTCTCTTGTGGCGGCAGGCCCGCGCGGCGCTGCTCCACGAACATCTCGTCTCCTGGCTGCCGCCGTATCTCGATCGCGTCGCGGCGCTGGCTCCGCCGGCGTACCGCGCGTGGGGCGGGCTGCTCCGGGCGGCGCTCGCGGAGGAGACCGCTCGCGACGCGGCACTCGCCGGGTCCGCCTCCGCCTCCGCGCCGATGTCCGCGCACCTGCGCGCGGCGCCGGCGCTGCCGGATCCTCGCCGGGACGGCTCGCAGGCGTTCGTGACCGGCCTGCTTGCGCCCGTTCGCTGCGGCATGATTCTCACGCGCGCGGACCTCGCGCGGGCGGCGCGGGATCTTGGGCTCGGTCTCAGAGTCGGGGAGCGTAAGTTCGCGCTCGCCGCGCTCTTGTCGCAGGCGCCCGAGGCCGTGCTCGGCCGGCTGGCGGCCGAAGCTCGGGTCTGCGCAGCGAGCCACGCGGCGCACGCCGCCGTCATGGGTGAGGCGGCGCGGTTTTGGGCGGATCGCGCGGCCGCGGCCGCGCGTCTTCTGGACGAATTGCGCGCCTCCGCCGTCGAGGTCGTGCCGGCCGCGTCCGGCTAAACGCGCCGGGCGTGGCCGGACGGGCCGTGCGACCGGACAGACGATCAATCAGGTCGCGCTCGTCGTCGAGGATCTCGACGACGCCGTGCGGCGGCACTGGGAGCGCTTCGGGATCGGCCCGTGGCGCATCTACACCTATCAGGCCCCGCTCCTGAGGCGGATGACCTACCGCGGGCGGCCCCAGGACTATCGAGGTGCCGAAAGAGCGCGTGGCGCCGGAGGCGGTGTTCCCGCCCCGCTAGCGGTTACGAGCCCGGGGCGCACGGCGGCAGCGTGATCTGGATCGCTGCGCCATAGTCGTAGTAGTCGAGCGCCTGATCGCCGCGCGGGGTGGCGAGGACGACGCGCCGCGGCAGGCCGTTGTCGCTTCCGACGTAGAGCGTCGCCTTGATGCCTCCCGCGCCGCCCATCTGTCCGCCGGATCCCTGCATCGTGTAGGCGTAGACGTGCATCGGCTGTCCGTCGATCGCCGCGTCCGGGGCGCGGGCGACGTCGACCGTGCCCTGGAAGGCCGTCGGATCGCCGAGCCGCGGCATCCGCGGGATGTTCACGCAGCGCCACCCGGGGGGCGCGCCCTGCATCGTCGTCCGCATCCGGGACTGACCGCCGACCACGATGAATTCCGCGTCGCCGTTCGGGCTCTGCACGGTCGAATGCATCGCGCCGCTTCCGGGCGCCACTTCCATCACCATGCTGCCCTGCGGCATCGTGGTCTTCATCCGGTATCCCGACAGGGTGTTGAGCTTGCCGTACGCGGCCACGACCTCACGCCAGGCCGCGGCGTCTCCCTTGACGGTTAGCTCCGCCGACGCGGGGCCGGCGAGGCCGGCGACCAGACAGAGCGCCAGCGCGCTGAGGATCGCGGTAGCCGAGGTGGCACGGAACGGCATCATACTGGGGCGGTTCGGCATATCGGGTGAGCGGCCCTTTGTCGATTGCTCCACGCAACGGGCCGGTCCGCCCTCGCCGCAATCGTCTTTGTGAAATCTCAGGCGGAACTTGACTCATTTATACCCGGCCGCCGGGCCACCGCCGCGCCCGATCGCGACGCCGCACCGCTGCGCGTCCCGGCGCTCAGCGCGATGCCGGCGAGCACGAGCGCCGTTCCGGTCCAGAACCACCGGTCGAGCCGGTCGCCGAAGAGCGCCGCCGACGCGAGCACCCCGACGATCGGCTGGAGATATTGGAGCGCCGCCGGGATGCGGGCCGGCAGCGTCATGAGCGCCCCGAACCAGACCCAGAGCCCCGCGACCGTCACCAAGAGGCCGAGGTAGAGCACGCTGAGGATCGCGCTCGCGGTCAGGCGCACCGGCGCGTGGCCGAGCTCCCACACCGCGACGGGGATGAGCGCCGCCGCGCCGGCGAGCGAGCTGATCGCCGCGATCGTGAGCACTGAGTACCGTTCGATCAGCTCCACGCTCAAGACGTAGTACAGCGCCACTGCCACCGACGACAGCAGCAGCAGCCCCACGCCGGCGAGCGCCGCGGGGTGCGCGGGCGCGACGGACGGCCACGCGGCGGGTTGAAGCGGTGTGACCGATCGGGCCGCGTTCAGCAGCGCTCTCGGATCGCCGCCGGCGACCAGGGCGACCCCCAGCAGCGCCGCGGCGAGGCCGGCCGCCTGGGTCCCCCCGACCGGCTGCCGCAGCCGGACCGCCGCCAGGGCGACGACGAGGACCGGGATGAGGGCCGACACGACCGTCGCCACCGACGCCGGAGTCAGGCGCACGCCGAGCGTCTGGGAGACCTGGCCGACGCCGATGCCGAGCAGCCCCAGCGCCGCCGCGGCAGCGGAGGCCCCGGCCGGCGGCAGCCGGCGTCCCCGCAGCAGCCAGAGGAAGCACGGCGCCGCGGTAAGATAGCGCAGCGCCGTCAGCGTCAGCGGCGGGATGTCGCGCAGCCCGAGTTTGGTGAGCGGGATCGACCCGCCCCAGACGATCGCGAGCAGCACCAGCGGGCCGAGAGACCGGACGATCATCCGTCCCGCGCGACCACCGGCGTCTCGAGGACGCCCACTTTCGTGATGGAGACCCGCACGGTGTCGCCGGCGCGCAGCCAGCGCGGCGGCTTGCGCGCGAACCCGACGCCGCTCGGCGTGCCCGTCGCGATGATGTCACCGGGCTCAAGGGTGAGCGCCCGTGAAACGTCGGCGATCAAGAAGGCCACCGAGAAGATCATGGTGTTCGTGCCGGCGTCCTGGAGCCGCTCTCCGCTCACGTCCACCGTGAGCGTAAGCGACTGCGGGTCCGGGACTTCGTCGCGGGTGACGAGCGCCGGACCAAGCGGTCCGCTGCGGTCGAAGTTCTTGCCGATCATCCACTGGGTCGTACGGCGCTGAAAGTCCCGGATCGAGATGTCGTTGAAAAGGGTGTAGCCGGCCACGTACTCGAGGGCGCGCGACTCCGGGATGTCATGGCCGCGGCGCCCGATGACGGCGGCCAGCTCCCCTTCGTAGTCCACCTCATGGCTTACGGCCGGCAGGACGTACGGCTCGCCGGGGCCGAGCAGGCTGTGGGGAAAGCGGCCGAAATAGATCGGAATCGTCGGCGGCTCGCCGCCGCCTTCGCGCGCGTGCTCGGCGTAGTTGCGTCCGACGCAGAGGATCTTTCCCGGCGCCGGCACGGGCGGCAGCAGATGGACCTCGCCTGCGCGCCAGACCACGCCGTCGGCCTCGAGCGCGCGCGCCTCCGGCGGATGCGCGATCCCCCGGCGGGTTTCGGCGACGACGTCCCGCGCGAGCGCCAGCGTCTCGTCCCCGCCGGCCAGCACCTGCGTCATCGACGGCGGGAGCAGCGCGCGCGCCCGGGCTCCCGGGCGCGCGACGCCGCGGGCCGCGTCGTGCGCGCGCGCCGCGCGCGTGAGATCGACGATCCAGTCACCTTCCACTGCCCCGACGCGGGTCTGGCCGCGCGCGGCGAATGTCACCAGACGCATCCGTCCACCCCCGAGAAAGTCGCCAGAGGTACTTGGCCCCGCGCCGCGGGCGTCCCTGTCTCCCGAATTGACAGAGGCGGGCGCGCCCTGTACATTGTTTGTAATGATTCTTAATAAAAATCATGTTCAGACAGGAACGGCCGCGTCCCCGGCCGGGCAAAAGCGGCCCGCCGGTCCGCGGTGGGCCGGGCTGCGGGGACTGCTGCGCGCCCGGGGGGGCCGCCTCACCCCGCAGCGAATGGCGATCTACGAGGCGGTGGTCGGCCGCGCCACCCACCCGAGCGTCGAGATGGTGCACGCCGCCGTGCGGGCGTGGTTCCCGGGCGTCAGCCGGGCGACCGTGTACACGACGCTCGATCTATTCGCCGCTCTGGGGCTGGTTCAGGAGGTCGGCGGACGCGTGCGCCGGTACGACGGCCGCGCGGGCCGCCACGTCAATCTGGTCTGCGAGCGCTGCGGCGAAGTGACCGACATCGCCGATCCGCGGCTCGAGGCCCTCGAGCGGAGGACCGCCTTGCGCGCGGGATTCGATGTACGATCCGCCCGGTTCGAGCTCCACGGGGTATGTCCGCGGTGCCGTGCCCGGTCGCGCCGCGCGGCCGTTTCGGTGCGCGCGCGGGCCGGGGCGGGCCGGCGAACGGAGGGGGCGCGCGATGCCTGAGGTCCGGGGCGAGTTGACGATCCCGGGGGTCAAGCAGGATCTGGCCGCGATCGAGGCGCGCAGCGCGAGCTACCTCCTTCAAGTGGTGCAGCCCGCGTTGCTCGGCCTCATGGACGGATCGATCTCCACGTTGGCGCCGCTGTTCGCGAGCGCCTTTGCCACGCGCAACCCGCACACCGCGCTGCTGGTCGGCACCGCGGCGGCGCTCGGCGCCGGCATCAGCATGGGGTTCGCCGAGGCGCTCTCGGACACCGGCAAGCTCACCGGCCGCGGCCACCCGTTCTGGCGCGGGCTGATCACCGGCGTCGCGACGCTCATCGGCGGGATCCTCCACGCGCTGCCGTTTTTGATTCCGCATCTCGGCCTCGCGCTCGCGGTCGCGTACCTGGTCGTGGGCATCGAGCTGGTCGTGATCTCGCTGATCCGCTATCGCTACTTCAAGCTGAGCTTCTGGCTCTCGATCGTGCAGGTCATCGTCGGGGGCGGCCTGGTCTTCCTCGCCGGGGTGCTGATCGGAAGGTCGTAGCGTCAGCGCGCCGCAGAGGGGAATTCTCCCGCGCCGAATGGAACAGAGCGTGGGAGGACATCCACGAATGCTCAGCAACCCGGTCAAAGCCAAGATCCGCGCGGGGGAAGCCGCCTTCGGCACCATCTGCGCGCTGCCGTCACCGGAAGTCGTCGAGGTCATCGGCGTCGCCGGCTACGACTGCGTGCTGATCGATCTCGAGCACGGGCCGCTGGACGTCGAAACCGTGCAGGCGATGGGCCGTGCCTGCCGCGCCACCGGCATCGTGCCGCTCGCACGCGTGCCCGACGCGAACCCGAAGACCATTCTTCGCATGCTCGACAGCGGCTGCCTCGGGGTCATGGTGCCGCAGATCGAGACGCCGGAGCAGGCGGCCGATGTGGTGGCGGCGTGCCGGTATCCGCCGGCGGGCCGGCGCAGCCTCGCGGGCAACACCGTGGCGGCGAACTGGGGCGTCGTGCCGGCGGCGGACCACGTCCGGGCCAGCAACGACGCGGTGCTGTCGATCGTGCAGATCGAGACGCGGCGCGGCCTGGACGCGGTGGAGAAGATCGTCCGCGTTCCGGGACTCGACATGATCTTCATCGGGCCGAACGATCTGTCGACGAGCCTCGGACACCCCGGTGAGATGCGCCATCCCGAGGTGCAGGAAGCGATCCGCCGTATTCTTCGGGCGGCCAAGGAGGCCGAGACGCTCTCCGGCATCCTCGCGCTCGATCCCCAAGACGTGGAAACCTACCGGCCGCAGGGCGCGGGGCTCATGCTCGACGGCATCGGCCGCCTGCTGCTCCGCGCCGCGCAGCAGCAAGTGAAGGGGCTTCGCGACGCGGCGGCCCGTGTCTCCGCGTCCGGCCGCTCCTAGGCTATGGCGGGCCGGCTCGACTACCATGATCCGTTTCACGAATTCGCCGGCCGGCTGACGGAAGCGCTCGAAGACAACCACCTGGTCGTGTCCGGATACGCGTTCCTCGTCGACGTGGACCACATGAGCCGTGAGTATCGCTACGTCGTGCATCTCGAGAGCGAGCCGCCCGCGGACGCGCCTCAGACGTCTGCTTGGCCCTGGGCCGAACTGCGGTTCCTCGTCGACGCGCTGTCGTTCGGGCGGCACATCGCCGAGTACGACGAGGGCGTCGAGTTTTCGCGGACGGTGCACGAGGAGGTCCAGGTCTTCGGAGAGCTGCTGACCGAGGCGACGATGGACCGGCTGCTCGTGCCGCCGGACGTGGTGGCGCTGCGCCGCGCGATCATGCCGGCCGGCGGCGAGCCCGGGGTGCCGAGCATCAGCCTGCAGCAGCACTTCTCCACCGAAGACGCGCCGCCCGTCTACAGCGCGCGCGTGCAGTCGAGCGTCGTGCTCAAAGAAGACGAGCTGGTCGAAGAAGACCGTCCCCGCAAGATCGCGCAGGCGGTCTCCGCGCTGCTCGGCGGCCTGCAGGCGCTGCACCTTGCCGCCGAAGGCGCGCCGATGCCGAACCCGAGCGAGTGACGGCCGGGACGGCGCCCGGTCCTTCGTCGCCTCCGGACGACGAACGGTTCATGCGCGCGGCCCTGGCCGAGGCGGCCGAGGCCGGGGACCTCGGGGATGTGCCGATCGGCGCCGTGATCGTGCGCGACGGCCGGATCGTCGCGCGCGGACAGAACCGGCGCGAAGTCGACCGCGATCCCACCGCCCACGCCGAACTGCTCGCGCTCAGGCAGGCCGCGCGCCACCTCGGCGGCTGGCGCCTCTCCGGCTGCACCGTCTACGTCACGCTCGAGCCGTGCCCGATGTGCGCCGGGGCGCTGCTCCTCGCGCGCGTCGACCGTCTCGTGTACGGCGCCGCCGATCCCAAAGCCGGGGCCGCGGGCGGCGTCGTCGATCTCTTCCACGGCGTCCGTTTCAACCACACGGTCCGAGTCACGGCCGGGGTGTGCGAGGCGGAATGCCGGGAGATCCTGCGAACATTTTTCTCCGCGCTGCGCGCGTAAGGCCGGCATCTGAGGAACACCCTCGCGAGTGGTTGACTATAGCTCGGCGTGGCCGCTCACGCACGTGATCGTGCCGCCGCCGACCCAGATCGTTCCGTCGCCGTCGCGGGCGATGTGGACGCGTCCGCGGCAGCCCAACACGGTCCCCTGACTCGCCACGTACGGTGACCGCGCCCGGCCGCTGTCGAGCAGCCACGGCGCGAGCGACGCGTTGAGGCTGCCCGTCACCGGATCTTCGGCGGTGGCGCCCTGCTTCGGAAAGAAAGCCCGCACCTCGACCGCCGCCGGAGCGCCGGCCGGGTACGGACCGACGACCCCGACGGGCATATCGACCGTGCCCGGCTCGAGCGCCAGCACCGCGTCCGCGGTGGGCAGGAGCACCGCGACCCATCCCGGGCCGTTGTCGCACCACGCCGCGTCGACGATGCCGGGGCGGTCGATGCGCAGCGTCGACGCGACGCGCCGGACGAGCTCCTCGTCGACGGGTCCGCTTCGGATCACCGGGGGAGCGGCGAAAGCCAGGCGGTCCGGGCCGCGGCGGATCCTCACCAGGCCGGCGGGACACTCCTGCACGACGACGTCCTTCTGCTTCGGCGTTGCTCCGGCCCCGAGCCAGGCGTGGCACGTCCCGAGCGTCGGATGTCCGGCGAACGGCAGCTCGGCGGCCGCGGTGCCGCGCCCGCCGAGGGGCGCGAAGATGCGCACCCGGTAGTCGGCTTCCGGCCGGGTCGGCGGCAGGACGAACGTCGCCTCCGACAGGTTCGTCCACCGGGTGAACCGCGCCATCTGCTCCTGCGAGACACCCTCGCCGTCGAGCACCACGGCCACGGGATTCCCGGCGTAGGGCGTCGTCGTGAACACGTCGACCTGCTGAAAGCGGCGCCGCGCCATCGTCGTGTCAGATCCAGACGTCATTGGCCGCCGTCCGTTCTCCGCCTTCGTGCCCGGTATTCAGGACGCCCCGCGGCTCGATCAGCAGCAGTTTGACCTCGTCCTCGGCGTACGGTTTGTGCGCGAGACCCCTCGGGACGACGAACATCTCCCCGGGCGAGACCCGGACGGCGCCGTCCCGGAAGTCGATGCGCAGGTCGCCTTCGATCACGACGAACGTTTCGTCGGTATCGCGGTGGTCGTGCCAGACGAAGTCGCCGCGCAGCTTGACCACCTTGAACTGGTAGTCGTTCATCTCCGCGACGACCTTCGGCTGCCAGTACTCGTCGATGAGCCCGAACTTCTGTTTCAGGTTGATCGCCTGATAGGGCACGCGGCACCTCCGCCGGTCCGGTAGGCCGATTCTATCGCGCGCGGCGCAAGGCATCTGCTTCGCGCCGGGGGACGTGTTCTCGGCCGGCGGCCGCTACGCCGGCTGCCTGCGGCTGAGCTGCGGGCACAACTGGCACGCGCGGATCGAACGCGGCCTGCGCACGCTCGGGGCGCTGGCGACGGCCGCGCTCGCGCGGCACTAGAGTGTCCTGTTTGGATGTAGTGTTGACACTGATGGAGGCCTCTTCATGAAGAGAGGGTCACACGCCGGCCTCCGAATCCTCCAACCGATACCTGCCGGGTGTCGGACAGAGGAGGAGGAGCGA
>Ga0207416_1002778_pt1 | contig 18047 bp, 13 predicted proteins | sample PaiPotPPM11metaG_FD_184107 | JGI IMG/M metagenome (GOLD analysis project Ga0207416, IMG submission 184107) | Iron sulfur acid spring bacterial and archeal communities from Banff, Canada, to study Microbial Dark Matter (Phase II) - Paint Pots PPM... ...
GGTTTGCTCAGTTGCGGGGCGACGATCCAGCAGGCGTTCAACACCATGTATCAGCTCGAATTGTCGTGCCGGTCGCAGGTCGACGCCATGGCGGCGCGCACCGAGCTGACCATGCCGGGCGAGAATGTCTTGGCCCACACCGCCCATCTCTACCAGCCGGGCACGCGGCGGCCCTATGGCGTGCTCGAATGGCCGGCGATGCTGCGGCTACTCGCAGCCGAACAGCGCAATTCGGGCTATCCGCCGTATTGGCATTGAGCCTATGCCCCGCGCAGCTTTCCTCCGCCGTTGCCCGGGGCTATTATCGTTAGATGAAAGCGCGGCTGGCTACGCGGCAGTAACAGTGAGCTATTCAAGGCCGAAGGATGCTGCGACAGACCGGTCGCGCGTGAACCGCTGCGGCGGGATCGAAGTCATCATTCCCAATCTGAACTGGCGGTACTCCGGAGGTACTGCAACAAACCAGGCAATCGCGCCGCGGCTCGCTCGCATGATGGGCCTTGCTTGGCTCGGCGCGAATCGGCCCAACGGCGTTATGCGGCTGACATTCGGCGATCTGATGCGTGTCTATGCGCGGCGGACTCCGCCCGTGGTCTGGCATGCCCGGCGCAATATCGAGATGGCGGTCGGGCTGTTGCTCAAATTCCTCGGCTGGCCCCTCGTTCTAATCTTCACGTCTGCCGGGCAGCGTCGCAAAACGATTACAACCCGCTGGTTGATCGATCGCATGGACGCGGTGATTGCGCCGAGCGCCGCCTCTGCCTCGTTTCTGCACCGACCGGCAGTCGTCGTCCCTCATGGCGTTGATCTGGTGCGCTATCCACCCGCCGCCGACCGCGCTGCCGATTGGGCCGCGAGCGGTTTACCCGGTCGCTACGGGATCGGTTGCTTCGGCCGCGTGCGGCCACAAAAAGGCACCGATCTTTTCGTGACTGCAATGTGCCGATTGCTCCCGCGTTATCCGGATTTCACGGCCGTGGTGATCGGGGAGACCACCTGGGAGCAGCGGGCCTTCGCCGCGCGTCTGAAGGCCCAAGCTGCCGCAGCGGGACTTTCCGACCGCATCCTTTTCCTTGGGGTACTGCCGGCGGAGGAGGTTCCGCGCTGGTTCGCGCGCATTTCGATCTACGCATTCACCTCTCGCAACGAGGGCTTCGGCCTGACGCTTCTCGAGGCGATGGCCGCCGGCGTCGCCCTCGTGGCAGCGCGGGCTGGCGCTGCCGAGATCGTCGTGGTCGACGGAGCAACGGGACTGCTGGTGCCGCCCGGCGACGTCGATGCACTCGCCAGCGCACTCGAAAGTCTCATGCGCGATCCCGCCACCGCCGCTGGAATGGGGGGGGGCGCGCGCGCGCGGGCCGATGCCGAATTTAGCATTGATGCCGAAGTCGCGCGCATCGTCGAGGTCTATCGCGCGGTCAGAAGCGGAGGCCATCCCTAAGCGTTCGCCTTCTACGACTTCCCCGCCGAGCATTGGAAACATCTACGCACCACAAACCCGATCGAGAGCACGTTCGCGACCGTTCGGCATCGAACGATCCGATCAAGGGGCTGTCTCTCAAACAAGACTGCACTCGCGATGATCTTCAAGCTGGCGCAAGCCGCCGAGAAAAGTTGGCATCGTCTCCGCGGCCATAACCAGTTGCCGAAAGTCATCCTTGGTGTAAAGTTCAACGACGGAATCGAGGTCGTCAGATCGCAAGCTCAACCCGCTGCCGCCTGAACCTTCAGGTCACCAAGATTCAGCAATAACTCCCTAACCATATCGCCGATTTAAGAGCTTGGTTTGTGCAACACATTAAAATGCCGCGACTCATGTTGGCGATGGGTCAATCGCGTTGGTTTGAGCGTGCACTAGTCATTTTCGAAGTACCCCCAAAAGCCGACATTTTCCCGCGCCGCAATATCTGACGCAGTGGGCCAGGAACGGCCGTATGCATTGCAGCAACGCCGTCGTCACTCGATTACCTCGTCGGCGAGCGCTTGATCGTCGAAGAGTTTCGAAGGTTGATTCATATGGAAGCCGATGCCGCCGTTGCCGGTAACTTTTGCCGCAGCGACCCGGAAAGGATCGGCCTTGACCGAAGACGTTCGAGAAGGATAGCCTGCAGCATTCGCATAGCCGATCTCCAATTCGTGCAAGGCTGGCAACGGCCATTGAGAACAGGAAAAGAGCAGGCGGCGATGACAATCTTGCGGCTGACTCGACGCAGAATCCCTTAAACGGTGGCCCTGCCGGCTGACAACAGCCGGCTACGGCGCGCCGCATGCACTATTGCGCGCGTCAGCCAAGTATTCGTGCCCCGATGCCGGGCACAAACTTGGGAGGTAGCGTATGTTGCACCGTTACGGACTGGCACTTGCCAGCACGCTTTTGTTGTCATGGCCGGTCGCGGCCAGCGCAGCGGACACGATCAAGATCGGCTTTCCGATCCCGCTCTCGGGTCCAGCGGCAGTCTATGGCAAGCCGATCCTGGCCGGCGCCGAGATGGCGGTGGCCGAAATCAACGCCAAAGGCGGCGTTCTCGGCAGGAAGCTCGAAATATTGTCACGCGACAGCAAGGCCAACGCCGATGAGGCCGTCCGCCTGGCGCGCGAGATGATCATTAAGGATCGCGTCGATTTCCTCGCCGGGACCCTGACCTCGGCTGAGGCGCCGGCGGTGTCCACAGTCGCGAAGGAAAACAAGATTGTTTTTGTTGCCCCAAGCGCAAAAACCACGATGCTGACCGATCCGCAGCACATTCATCCATACATCTTCCGGGTGGCATCGAACACCGATGTCGAGGGGCTGGCCGGCGCGACCTTGATGGCACGGTGGAAAGACGTCAAAACCGTTGCCACTATCGCACCCGATTACGCCTATGGTCGGGACTCAGCGGCCGCCTTCATCGCGGCGCTGAAGAAGGTCCGCCCCGATATCCAGATCGTTGATCAGGAATGGCCGAAACTCGGCGAGCCTGACTTCACGGCCTTCATCACCGCGCAGATGGGCAAGAAGCCGGATGCGGTCTATTGCTCGCTGTTCGCCGGCGACTTCGTCACCTTCACCAAGGAAGCGACGCCGCGCGGCTATTTCAAGGCGATCAACAACCGGTTGATCGACGGCGCCGAGGTCGGCACACCCGACGAGGCTCAGGCCTTGGGCAGCGACTATCCTTACGGGATTATTGCCAACAGCTACGATCCAGTGCTGTGGAGCGGCAACGAACCAGCGGCCCACAAGACCTACATCGAGAATCTAAAGAAGTTCACCAACACGCAATATGCCTCCGGCTGGTCGATTGTCGGCTATCAGTCGATCTACGCGTTGGCTGCAGGCATCAAAAAAGCCGGCAGCGTCAGTTCGGACCCGGTTGCCAAGGCGCTGCTTGGCCTGAAGTGGGATACGCCAGTCGGCGAGCGAAGCTTCAGCGTCAAGTCGCACGAGACTTTTGCTCCGGAATATTGGGGTGAAATGGTCAAGGAGGCGGCTTATCCGTTTGCCACGATCAAGGATCCGGAAGTGCTGCCGAAGTCGTTCCCGGCAACGAATTAATGACCGGGCAGCAAGTGGGCGTCGCTCGTGGTCAGTCGATGGGCGCGGGCGGCGCGGTAAACTTGAAGGACTGCTAAGCGGTGTCGGCATCCTTTCTGTTCAGCCAGTTCATGGGCGGCCTGACCACCGCGATGTTTCTGTTCCTGATTGCCTCGGGGCTGTCGCTGGTGTTCGGAGTCATGCGCGTCATCAATTTCGCGCATGGCTCCTTCTACATGATCGGTGCCTATCTCGCCTGGCAGGCGGTGCAGTGGTTGCACCCGACGGGCGGCGGGTTTTGGCTGGCCGCGTTATTTGCGGCGGTTGGCGTCGGCATCCTGGGAGCGCTGACTGAGCGGCTGTTCTTCCGTTCGCTTTATGGCCGCGAAGAACTCTACCAGCTGTTATTCACCTATGCGTTGGTGCTGATCCTCGGCGATGCTGCGAAGTTCATATGGGGTACCGACCAGCTTTCGGTATCGACCCCTCCAGCGCTCGCCGGTAGCGTACAAATTTTCGGAACGACGCAGCCGCTCTACACTCTCTTCATCATCGCGATCGGTCCGGCGATCGCCTTTACCCTTTGGCTGGTGCTCAACCGAACCGGCGCCGGACGGATGGTACGGGCAGCACAGATGGATCGCGAGATGCTCGACGCTCTCGGCGCCAATGTTGCCACGATCTACACCGTGATGTTCGCCTTGAGCGCGTGTCTCGCCGGATTGTCCGGCGCGCTGGTGACGCCGATCGAAAGTATCGTGCCGGGAATGGATGTGCTGATCATCGTGCAGGCCTTCATCGTCGTGGTGATCGGCGGGATGGGATCGTTGTGGGGAACGTTCTGGGGCTCGGTGATCTATGGCCAGGTGCTTTCATTCGGCATCCTGATCTTCCCGGGCTTTTCGCTGTTCTCGGTGTTCGCGCTGATGGCTGTCATCCTGATCGTGCGGCCGTGGGGCCTGTTCGGGCGGCCGCTGTGACTGTCGCCACCACCACAGCGGTGCTACGGCGCCGCGCCACCGCCACGACTGCGCTGCGGCACCGCGTCTTCTCCGGACGCGTCCCATGGACCCTGGTCGTCTTTATCATCATGGCGACGGTGCCATGGATCGGCTCGCGTTACGACACGTTCCTTGCAGCGCAGATCGTCATCGACGCATTGTTCGCCGTCAGCCTCAACCTGTTGCTCGGCACGACTGGCCTCGTCTCGTTCGGCCATGTCGCGTACTTTGGGGTCGGCGCCTATGTCTGCGGCATCCTCATGAAGACGTACGCAGTGCCGTTTAGCTTGGCGTTTCCCGCCGCAGGGCTTGGCGCCGCGCTGTTCGCGCTGATATCCGGCTATTTCTGCGTGCGCCTGATCAAGCTCTATTTCGCAATGCTGACCCTGGCGTTTTCGCAGATCATCTGGGCGATTGCCTATAAGTGGAATGCGGTCACCGGCGGCGACCAGGGTCTGCCGGAAATCCCTTACCCTCATCTTGACTGGATGTCGGCGATCCCCGGTTTTGCCGATTTGTCGATCGGCGACCGCTTCTACCTGCTGACGCTAGTACTCGTGGCGGTATCGCTGGCGGTCGTGCACCGCGTCATCCGCTCACCGTTCGGCCGGGTCTTAACAACGATCCGCGACAACCCCGAGCGAGCCGCCTTTCTTGGCATCAACGTGCGACTCTATCAGCTCGCTGCTTTTGTCGTCGCTGGCGGGTTTGCCGGGCTGGCCGGCGCGCTGTATGGCATCTTCAGTCGCGGCGTCTTCGCCGATTTTGTGTTCTGGTCGAAATCCGCCGAGATCCTCATCATGACCATCCTCGGCGGCGCAGGCTATTTCTGGGGACCGCCGGTCGGCGCCGCAGCGCTGGTCTGGCTCAACCAGGCGATCACTGACTACACGCAATACTGGTCGTTCGTGCTCGGGGCCATCCTGCTCGTATTGTTGTTCGGTTTCCCCGGCGGCATCGTCGGTGGCCTCGATCTATTGTGGCAGCGCCTGAAGCGGCTGCGCAATGCTTGAGGTTTCCGACATTTCCAAGTCGTTCGGCGGATTTCGCGCGGTCTCGAGCGTCAGCCTGACCGTAGATACGAGGCAGATCGCCGCGATAATCGGTCCTAACGGCGCAGGTAAATCGACACTGTTCAATCTGATCACCGGCCATCTGCGGCCCGACAGCGGTACCGTGCGGCTCGACGGCCGCGACATCACCGGCGCGCCGCCCTACCGGATCTGCCGGATGGGGATCGGGCGTTCGTTCCAGCGCACCAACATCTTCCCACAATTAACCGTGTTCGAGAACCTGCAGGCGGCCTTTCTCGTGCACTACGGCCGTGGCCGCAATTTCTGGGCCCGCGCCGACGCGCTTTACCGCGACGAAACCGCCGCCCTCCTTGCCTCGATTGGGCTGGCCGGACAGGAGGGCACGGTCGCCGGTACCTTGAGCTACGGCAACCAGAAGCAGCTTGAATTGGGCCTAGCACTGGCGAGCGGCCCGGCCGTGCTGCTGCTCGACGAGCCGACCGCCGGGATGTCGGCGACTGAGACGCATGAGACGATCCGGCTGCTGGAGCGCATTGCCGCCGAACGCGAGCTGACCTTGCTCTTTACCGAGCACGACATGGAAGTCGTGTTCTCGATCGCGCAGAAGATTGCCGTGCTGCACCAGGGCCATATCATCGCCGAGGGGAGGCCCGAGGAAGTGCGCGGTGATCCCGAAGTACGGCGGGTCTATCTGGGGCACGGGCTCACGCACGCGCAATGACAATGACAGCCCAGCCGCCGCTGCTCGCGATCGAGGAGTTGCACGCCGCGTACGGTCTGTCGCGCGTGCTGTTCGGCATTTCGCTGCGAGTAGAGGCCGGCGAGTGCGTGTGTCTTTTGGGCCGCAACGGAGTCGGCAAGACGACGACGATGCGTTCGGTGATGGGCTTCTTGCCGCCGACCGGCGGCCGCATCCTGTGGAAGGGCACCAATATCGCCCGCTGGTCGCCGCACCGCGTGGCGCGCGCCGGCATCGGCTTCGTGCCGGAGGACCGTCGCATCTTCGCCGAGCTGACGGTATGGGAAAACCTCGATGTCGCGGCGCGTGCGGCGCGGCGCGGCGGCGACTGGACGATCGCCGCGGTCTACGGGTTATTCCCGGTATTGCGCGAGTTGCGCGACCGACGCGGCGGGTTTCTGTCAGGTGGCGAACAACAGATGTTGACCATCGCGCGCACGCTGATGGGCAACCCTGAACTCTTGCTGCTCGATGAGCCGTCCGAGGGGCTGGCGCCTCTCGTCGTCGAGACGCTGCTCCACACTATCCGCGCGTTGAAAGAGCAGGGCGTGACGATCCTACTGGCCGAGCAGGGCGTCGATTTCTCGCTGGCGCTCGCCGATCGCGTCTACGTCCTCGAAAAAGGCACGATCCGGTATACCGGCCCGGCCGCCGAACTACGCGACGATGAGAAACTTCGCAACCGCCTCTTGTCACTTTAGGGTCAATGGACGACAAAGTGCGCTGCATCAAAATCCGATCTATTCGATCACATCGTCAATACGCGCAAGTAAGCCCCGACAGCGGTAATCGTGCCTCTGATCATGAAGCTCCTCTATTCAGCACCCGCCGAGCAACTTCAGTGCGCTGGGTCTTTCCATTTGCATTCTTGGGGAGCATTTCCATCGATGCGACTAGGTGAGGAATCTTGAACGGGGCTATCGAACCCGCAAGTGCCCGAACTAATGCACTTCGCTCCAATGAGGCGGCGGCCGTACCGGGACGCGGCACGACAGCGACGCCTATTTTATTTCCGATCTCCCGGTCCGGCACAGCAAATACACAGGCCTCTTCGAACATTCCAAGCGCAAGAATCGCACTTTCCAGTTCGCTCGGCACGATCAAAATTCCTTTGCTTTTGAAGCAATCATCCGAGCGTCCTAGAATATAGACGTAACCGTCGACATCCCTGCGAGCCAAATCGCTAGTTATGAACCAGCCGTTCCGCAGAGTGGCGCGGGTTCGCTCTGGATCGCAAAGATATTCGAGAAAAAAGCCCGGATAGCTCGCATTGAATGCGAGCGTCCCGACTGTACCTGGCGGCAGCGGCTTCAAGTCCGCATCAAGAATTTCAGCCTGCGCGCCCCATGATTTTCCAACTGAGCCATGACGCTGCGGCGCTTGCGGTCCGTCACCTAACACCATTTGGGCTTCCGAGACGCCGTAATGTTCCCAAATCGGACAACCGATACGCTTGCGCCACTCTTCGCGCACGGACGGTTCGAGCGTCTCGCCGGTCGAGTTGGCGCCACGCAGCGACGATAGATCATACTGATGCTCTATCGCTGGCGTCGCCAGGATGCGTCGATAAAGCGTGGCGACGCTGTGCAGCAATGTCACTTTATCGCGCTCGATGGTAGCAAGAATGCGCTCCGGGCTTGCCCGATCCTCCATAATCGATCCCGCTACGCCATTGCGCAGCGGAAACAGCACGTTGTGACCAAGCGCACTGATAAAACTCCACTCGCCCGTGGCGAGGACGACGTCGTCGGGTTGGGGAGGAACCCGCGCGCGGTTGCTATCGCCCAGCGCCGTAAGCCAGCGATGGGCATGCACGACACCTTTCGACTTGCCGGTAGTACCGGAGGTGAAGACAACAAAGGCGACGTCGTCCGCGTGTGCACTTACGGGGCTTGAGGGTGTGTTCGATGCCCCGCCAACAACCTTGCCGCGCAAAACACGTATCCCTTCGGGCGTCACAATCCCTCGGGCAGCGTCCGGTGTGATTTGCACCGTCGGCTCGTCGTTTTCGGGACGCGCGCCGTACAGAACGGCAGCAGGCCGTGACAACGCCACGACGTGATCAAGTTCGGTGCGGCCGAACTGCGAATTTTGCAAGACGGGCAGCATGCCTGCCCACACCGTGCCGAGAAAAGCGGCTGCGAACTCCACCGAATTGGTCATCCGCAACAGAACTCGGTCGCCTTGACCAAGGCCGAGCTTGCCGAGATCGCCCGCGATGCCTATTACCATGCGTCGCAAGTCCGCGCGCGCGACTGTGCCCTTCGACGTGACGAAGGCCGGGGCGTTGCTATCGTTGCGAAGCGCTTCTTCGGCTAGATTCATCGCATGTCCTCACCGGCCATAGCGCGGTCCCCGATATACGGGCGGTCGCTTGTCGAGGAAAGCGCGTATGCCCTCGCGGCAATCCTCCGTGCGCGTGATTTCCATGACGGCGTTTAGTTCGGCGAGCGCGCCCTCGTCGCTGCGATTATGATCCCAATATCGCCGAACCAGAGCTTTTGCCTGACGGACGGAGAGGAATGGCGCGGCAGCAATCTTCTCTGCGATCTTAAGGACTTCTTCTAGCAGCTTGTCATGCGGGAACACTCGCTGGACCAGTCCGATCTTCTGCGCATCGGCGGCCTCGATGATCTCACCCGTAAGAATCATCTCCATGGCTCGCCCTATGCCGACGAGCTTCGGAAGATTGCGGGCACCGCCAGACTCCGGAACGAAACCGGCAGGGACCGCGACCTCACCAAGCCTTGCCTTGTCCGAAGCGTAACGCAGGTCGCAGGCAGTCGCCAGTTCCAATCCTATTCCGACTGCCGGTCCGTTAATTGCCGCAATGGTGATGGCCTGCAAGCTTTCGAGCTTTCTGATCGCTCGTTGAATGACAATATGACGTAGGTCATTGAAGAAATAATTTACAAGTTCCTTGTACGCGCCGAACGCACCAAAGTCATTTTCCTCGTCCAAGGCTCCAAGCGGCGCGGCCTCGGTCCTTAGATCGCCGCCCGCGCTGAAGCTTCTTCCCTCGCCTGTGATGATGACAACGCGAATGCTGTCATCGCGACAAATTTGATCAAATAAAAGATCTAGTTCAACCCGCATGCGCACATCGATTGCGTTGAGTGCCTCCGGTCGGGCGAGCGTCACCAAGCCGATGGTCTTTTGTCCCGAAGGCTCGGCCGCGTGCAGAGACCAGCGGACGGTCTTATTTTCGAACATGACTTGCCTCCAATGGGTGAATTGTCAGTCACCGATTTTGGAAGTGTCAGAAATAGAAATCCAGCCCAGAAATGACCGGCCAAAGCGCCATCGCATGCTCGATGTGCGACGTACCGACCGAATTGTGACGACATCGGCTAACGAGTGACGTTTTGGTTGCCCTGGCTAAATTGGACGACGACGGAATGGGGGTCAGGGATCATTGTGCGTAGCAACAATGCGGGCCGCCCATGTCGGCTCGGGGTTGATCGCTACAGCTTTACGGTGCCCGCGGCATGTCCGCACTTCCTCCGATCGCTACCGAATCGCAAGGCAGCGATTGATGAACTCACCGCCGCGCAGCGAGAAAGCGCTGAAAATCCAAAATGATACCAACGGCGTTAAGCACTGATTCATTTCCATGTCATCATCCGCGTAGGCGGATGATCCAGTAGACACACAGGATGCGGTGTCCGGCTGAGTAACAACCGCGAATGCGGTGATTACTGGATGCTCCGCCTTCGCGGAGCACGACAGGTCAAGAATTATTGCCGTTGGTATGAGACACTGTTTCGCTTTCGTTCCAAGCGGCGACAATTCCTCTGCGCCGCAGGCGGAGGATATAATTTCATGAACCGCTTGCTTCGGCAATCGCCCGCCACACCCGCTCCGGCGTCGCCGGCATTTCGACGTGGCGCACGCCGAACTCCGAGAGCGCGTCGACGATGGCGTTGATGACGACGGCGAGCGCCGGCACGGTGCCGCCTTCGCCGGCCGGGCGGATGCCGAGCGGGTGCGTGGTCGAGGGCACTTCGCTCAGTTCGGTGACGTAGGACGGCAGGTCCGCCGCGCGCGGCATGGAATAGTCCATGAACGAACCGGCGAGCAATTGGCCGCTCTCCGGGTCATAATGGCAATGTTCCATCAGCGCCTGGCCCACGCCCTGGGCGATGCCGCCGTGGACTTGGCCGTGGACGATCAGCGGGTTCACCGCGCAGCCGACGTCGTCGACCGCGACGTAATTGACGATCCGCGCCGCGCCGGTTTCGGCATCGACCTCGACTTCGCAGACATGGGCGCCGTAGGGAAAGCTCGCCTGCGGCACGGTCTCGTCGCAGGCCGCCGCGAGCGGCCCGCGCAAATCCTCCGGCAGGTCGGTGCGCTCGGCCGCGGCGCGCGCCACTTCGAACAGGCCGACGGCATGATTGGTGCCTTTGACGGTAAAGCGGCCGTCCTTGAACTCGATGTCGGCTGCCGCGGTCTCCAAAAGATGCTCGGCGATGCGCAGGCCCTTTTCGACGATGCCATCGGAGGATTTTTTGATCACGATCGAGCCGAGCCGCATGCCGCGGCCGGAATGCGCGCCGCCGCCGACCGTCACCCGGTCGGTATCGCCGGCGACCAAGCGCACCGCCTCGATCGGCACGCCGAGCCATTCGCCGATCAATTGCGCAAAGCTCGTCTCGTGGCCTTGGCCCTGCGAGACGATGCCGATGACCAATTCGACGACGCCTTCCGGCAGCACCGTGATTTCGGCCTTCTCGCGCGGCACGCCGGTTGCGGTGTCGACGTAATTGGCCACCGCGATGCCGCGATATTTGCCGCGTTTTTTCGCCTCGGCGCGGCGGCGCTTGAAACCGGTCCAGTCGCCGAGCTTGAGCGCCGTCTCCATGACGCCGATGTAATCGCCGCTGTCGTATTCCATGCCGAACGGATTTTTGTACGGCATTTCTTTCTGCGTCACCAGATTGCGCCGGCGGATGGCGACGCGGTCGAAGCCGCACTCGCGCGCGGCGAGATCGATCAGCCGTTCCATGACGAAGATGACTTCGGGGCGGCCGGCGCTGCGATAGGGCCGCGTCGGCGCAGTGTTGGAGAGCGTGGCGCGGGCGCGGAAATGCGCGGCCGGCATGCGATAAATGCTCGACATGATCTCGACGCCCTTCTGCACCATGGAGAAATTGGTGGTGTGGCCGCCGAGATTGCCGAGATTGGCGCCGCGCATCGCCAGAAATTTGCCCTTGGCGTCGAGCGCAAGCTCCGCCTCGACCGCAAGATCGCGCGCCTGATAATCGCTGAGAAACGCTTCATGCCGCTCGGCGATCCATTTCACCGGGCGCCTAAGCTTTTTCGCCGCCCACGCCGCCAGCGCGAACTCGGCATAGATCATGCCGCGGGTGCCGAAATTGCCGCCGACGTCGCCCATGAGCACGCGGACTTTTTCCGGCGCAACGCCGAGAATGGCGGCGAGATCTTCCTTAAGCCGCACCGCGCCGCCATTGCCGGCATAGACGGTGTAGCGCCCGGTTTCGGCATCGAATGCCGCCAGCGCGGCGCGCGGCTCCATGGGCACGCCGGTGACGCGCTGTACCCAGGTTGCGAACCGCGTCACATGGGCGGCGCGGGCGAAGGCCGCCTGCGTCGCTTCGGCGTTGCCGAGCTCGGCGTCGAGGCTGACGTTCGACTGCGCCGCCTCGTGGACGCGCGGTGCATCCTGCCGCGCCGCCGCGACGGTCTCGACCACCGCCGGCAAAACCTCGTAATCGATCTCGATCCGCTCGGCGCCGTCCTTGGCGGCGTAGATGGTGTCGGCGACGACCATCGCCACCGCCTCGCCGGCAAAGCGCGCCTTGTCGGTCGGCAACGGATAATGCGGCGCCGTGAACACTTTGGTGGCGGGGGTGCTGCGAAGCTGAATTTCCGCAGGGTGCTGCGACCACACCTTGTGCGGGATCGGATGGAGGCCATCGGCGACGAAGTCGGCGCCGGTGAGCACCGCCAGCACGCCGGGCACCGCCAGCGCGCTCTCTTTCGCGATGCCGCGAAGCCGGGCGTGCGCATGCGGCGAGCGCACCATGACGGCATACACTTGACCAGGCAGGTTTTCGTCGGCGGTATAGCGGCCGGCGCCGCGCACCAGCCGCAAATCCTCGCGCCGCCGTACGGGCGCGCCGATGCCGGAATTTTTGGCGGCTTGATCCATCACCTTTCCACGCATTCAGAATCAGACGTTTCCCGGGCGCGGTGCAGCACGGAGTGCGATAGCACGGAGTGATGCACCGCAGAACCGGGATCGTCACAAGCGCGGCGTGTGGGACGATCCCGGATCAGCGGTGCACCGCCATAGCGCGTCGAAGACGCGCGTAAACGCGCTTATGGCGCTGCACCGCATCCGGGAAACGACGGGTGAAATCCCGCTCACTGCATCGGCGAAATGCCGGCTTGCTTAATCACCTTGCCCCACAGCGCCCGCTGGTCGGAGAAGAACTTTGCCGCCTCCGCGCGGCTGCCCGGCGCCAAGTTCATCCCCAAGGCTTTGGTCTTTTCGATCAATTCGGGTTGCTTTAGACACTCCACCACATCGCGGTTGATCTTGTCGGCGAGCGCAGCGGGCGTTTTTGGCGGCGCGACGATGCCGAAAAACGTCACCGCCCGATAGCCGGGAACGCCTGCCTGCGCCAGCGCGGCTCAGGGTTGCGTCCATGCTGACAAATCTCGGCTGCGGATGTAGACATGCATAAAGTCTTGCATAAAGTCTCGCGGAGGATCGCCATTGCTCGCTCGCGATGAGAAAAATAAATCGCTCGATTACGTCGCCCGCGCGCGGGCGCTGGCGCCGACGATCGAGGCTGCCGCGGACCGCATCGAGGCGGAGCGGCGCATCGTGCCGGACGTTGTTGCCGCGTTGCACGAAGCCGGCATTTTTCACATGCTGCTGCCGGTTTCGCTGGGCGGCGGCGGCGCCGATATCGTGGCGTTCAATCGGGTGATCGAGACGGTTGCGGCGGCCGACGCCAGCACCGCTTGGTGCCTGGGCCAGCAGGTGGCGTCGACGCAGGCGGCGGGCTATCTCGATCCGCAAATCGCCCGCGAAGTGTTTGGCCCGCCCCACGGCGCGGTGGCCTGGGGGCCGCCGTCCGGTGCCAAAGCGGCGGTCACCGAGGGCGGTTATATCGTCAACGGCCGCTGGCGGTTTGCCAGCGGCAGCGGCCATTGCCCGTGGATCGGCGGCCACTCGGCGGTGATCGAGCGCGACGGCAAGCCGCGCCTCGACGATAAGGGCCGGCCGGTGCTGCGCACCATGCTGTTCCGCAAGGAGAAGGCCACGTTCCACGACATCTGGCACGTGATCGGGCTGCGCGGCACCGGCAGCAACGCCTACGAGGTGCGCGATCTGTTCGTGCCGGAGGCTTACACGACGTGGCGCGATCTGCCGGCCGACCGCCGCGACGGCGGCCCGCTGTTCAATATCCCGCTGTTGACGCTCTACGGCATCGGCTTTTCCGGCGTGGGGCTTGGACTTGCCCGAGCCAGTCTCGATGCGTTTATGACTTTGGCGACAACAAAATCCGGGCGGGAGGGCCGCGGTACGGGGGCGGTATTGCGCGACAGTCCGCTCATTCAGTCGGATACCGCCAAGGCCATGGGGCGGCTTAAATCCGGGCGCGCCTTCCTCACCGACATGCTGCACGAAATCTGGGAGGCCTCGGTGACTAAAGGCGGCGCGTCGCTCGAACAGCGCGCACGGCTGCGGCTTGCGATCACCGGCGCGCTCGATCAATCGCGCCGCGTCGTCGATTTCGCTTATCACGCCGCCGGCACCAATGCGATCTTCACTGGCAGTCCGTTCGAGCGCCGCTTCCGCGACATGCACACGGTGACGGCGCAGGGCCAGGCGCACATGTCCAATTTCGAATCCGCCGGCCAGGCTTTGTTCGGGATCGAGCCGAGCCAAAGGCTGTAGCGTCATTGCGAGCGACCCTCCTACGCTCGCTGTGCGAGCTTCGGAGGGTCGCTCCTCGCAATGATGGGATTGGGGCTGAGACAATGACCGCAAAAAATCCCGGCAGCACAAAAGTCCTGCGCAAGGAGGATGCCTCGCTCCTTTCAGGGCGCGGGCGCTACGCCGACGATCTGCCCGTCCCGGTCGGCACGCTGCACGCCCACGTCGTTCGCTCGCCGCACGCGCATGCCGACATCGTCCGCATCGATGCGGGGCCGGCCTTGGCGCACGACGGCGTGTGGGCGGTCATCGCCGGCGAAGACGTGCGCAAAATCTCGGAGCCGTTTCTCGCCCCGGTAAAGACACCGGTAAGGCAATGGGCGCTGGCCGTCGAGCGCGTGCGCTATGTCGGCGAACCGGTTGCGCTCGTGGTCGCCGAAAGCCGCTACATCGCCGAGGACGCCGCCGAACTGGTGACGGTCGAGTATGCGCCGCTCCCGGCCGTCATCGATCCGCAGGCGGCGTGCAAAAGCTCGGCGCCGCTTCTGCATCCGCAAGCCGGGACCAACGAAGTCTCGGTGCGCGAATTTTCCTATGGCGATACCGCGGCGGCGTTCGCGCGCGCCGATCGCCGCATCGCCATGACGACCGAGTTTCCGCGGCTTTCGTTCACCCCGATCGAATGCTACGTCGTCGTCGCCCAGCACAATCCCGCCGAGGGCAGCTACGACGTGCTGGCGAATTTCCAGGGGCCGTTTTCCATGCATCCGGTGATGGCGCGCGCGCTGCGCGTTGCCGGGCCGAAATTGCGCCTGCGTATTCCGCCGGATTCCGGCGGCAGCTTCGGGATAAAACTTTCTGTCTTTCCCTACGTCGTCCTCATGGCGCTGGCGGCGCGCATCACCGGCCGTCCGGTGAAATGGGTGGAGGACCGCATCGAGCATCTCGTTGCGGCGAGCTCGGGGCCGAACAGAGTTACGGAGATCGAAGCGGCGGTGACCGAGGAGGGCCGCATTCTGGCGCTGCGGCTCGATCAGCTCGAAGATTACGGCGCGTTTCTGCGCGCGCCGATGCCGGGTCCGCTTTACCGCATGCACGGCGCGGTCACCGGCGCCTACGACATCGCCAACGTTGACGTAAAAAATCGCGTTGTGCTGACCAATAAAATGCCGGCAAGCCTCATTCGCGGTTTCGGCGGCCCGCAGCTTTATCTGGCGCTGGAGCGGCTGATGCAGCGCATCGCGATCGAGCTGAAGCTCGATCCGCTGGAGGTCATTCGGCGCAATCTCATTCCGGCGGGAAAATTCCCGTACCGGACCGCGGCCGGCGCGCTCTACGATTCCGGCGATTATTTACGCGCGGTCGAGATCGCAATCGGGCAGGGGCGGCTCGAAGAGCTTAAGCGCCGGCGCGAGGCGGCGCGCGCGGCCGGCCGCGCTTACGGCATCGGCTTCGCCGCCATCGTCGAGCCGGCCATGTCGAACATGGGCTATCTGTCGACCCTGATGACGCGGGAGGCGCGCGAAAAGGCCGGCCCCAAGAGCGGCGCGGTGTCCATGGCGACCGTGAATATCGACCCGCTCGGCGCCGTCACCGTCACCGCCGACGTCACCGTGCAGGGCCAGAGCCACGAGACGGTACTGGCGCAGATCGTCGCCGATCGGCTCGGGCTTAAGCCCGACGACGTCGAAGTCGTGCTGGAAATGGACACCGCGAAGGACCAATGGTCGATCGCCGCCGGCACCTATTCGAGCCGCTTCGCCTCGGGCACCGCCGTGGCGGCGCATATGGCCGCGGTGCAGATGCGCGAAAAGCTCAAAGCCATCGCCGCCAAGCAGCTCAACGTGCTGCCCGAGGATGTCGAACTTTTCGGCGGCAAAATCCGCAGCCGCTCAAATCCCGACAACGCGCTGCCGTTCGGCCGCGTCGCCGCGACCTCGCACTGGTCGCCGGTGCTGCTGCCGGAAGGCATGGCGCCGGCGCTCTCCGAAACCGGCCTATGGACGCCGCCGGAATTGGAGCCGCCGGCGAGCGACGACCGCATCAACACCTCGCTCACCTACGGCTTCGTCTTCGACATGTGCGGCGTCGAGATCGATCCGATCGGCTATCAGGTTCGCGTCGACCGCTACGTGTCGATGCACGACGCCGGCCGCATCCTCAATCCAACGATCGCCGACGGCCAGATTCGCGGCGCCTTCGCCCAAGGGGTCGCCGCCGCGCTCTACGAGGAATTCATCTACAACGACGAAGGCGCGTTCCTGAGCGGCACTTTTGCCGATTACCTGGTGCCGACCGTCAGCGAAATCCCCGAGGTTGAAATCCTGCATTATGAATCGCCGTCGCCGCTCACGCCGCTCGGCGCCAAGGGGCTCGCCGAAGGCAATTGCATGAGTACGCCGGTCTGCGTCGCCAACGCGATCGCCGACGCGCTCGGCGTCGACGAGGTCGTGCTGCCGGCGACTCCGCGGCGCATCCACGCCATGATGGAAGGCGGCAAAAAGTGAAGCCGCGGCCTTTCGATTACGTGCGTCCCGATACCGTCGAAGAGGCGATCGCGCTTCTGGCCGAGCATGGCGACGACGCGCGCATTCTGGCCGGCGGCCAGTCGCTCGTGCCGATGCTCAATCTGCGTTTGATCGATGCCGGCGTGCTGATCGACATTGCGCGCATTGCCGAACTCGATGTCATCCGCGATCTCGGCCGGTCGGTCGAAGTCGGCGCCGCGGTGACGCAGAATGAGCTGATGGCTTGGCCGCAGCTTAAGGAGAAGCTGCCGCTCGTTGCGGCGGCGCTGCCGTTCGTCGGCCATTTCCAGACGCGCAACAAGGGCACCGTGTGCGGCTCGATTGCGCACGCCGATCCAAGTTCGGAGCTGCCGCTCGCGCTTGCCGTACTCCGCGGCGAAGTCGTGTTGCGTTCCGGACGCGGCGAGCGCGTATTAGCCGCCGATCGCTTTCAAAAAGACATGCTGACCACCGCGCGCGCGGCGGACGAATTGATTACCGCCGTGCGGTTCCCGGTCATGGCTGCCGGCGCCGCTTTTCGTGAAATCGCGCGCCGGCATGGCGACTTTGCCATCGTCGCGGTCGCGGCAGTGGCGAATAAAAATACGCGCGCCGTGCAACTCGGGGTCGGCGGCATGGCCGGGCGACCGCTTCTGCGTACTATTGCCGCGGGCGACGCCGTTGCCGAGACAGTCGGGCAATGGGCGCAGGAACTCGAAGGCTACGACGACTTGCACGCCTCGGCGGCGATGCGGCGCGATCTCTTTCGCAATCTCGGCCCGCAAGCGGTGGCGGAGGCGATACGATGCGCCGCGTGAACAAGAACGAGCGGATGCGGGTCGCGCTCGCGTTCAACGGCCGCAAGCTTGCCGCCGAGGCGGAGCCGCGCACGCTGCTTTCCGATTTCCTGCGCCACTCGCTCGGCGCCACCGGCACTCACGTCGGCTGCGAGCACGGTATTTGCGGCTCCTGCACGGTGCTGATCGACGGCGTCGCCGCGCGCTCCTGCCTCACGCTCGCCGTGCAAGCGGAAGGCCGCGAGGTGCGCACCGTGGAATCGCTCGCGGCGCCCGACGGCACGCTCAATCCCCTGCAAGCCGCGTTCCGCAACAATCACGCGCTGCAATGCGGCTTCTGCACGCCGGGCATCCTGATGTCGTTTACCGATTTTCTCGCCCGCAATCCGCACCCGACCGAGCCGGAAATCCGCCAAGTCTTAAGCGGCCATCTCTGCCGCTGCACCGGCTATTCCGGCATCGTGGCGGCGATCAAGGAAGTCGCGGCATCCGCCCCCGCGAAAGCGGGGGAGGGGGACCACCCGAAGGGCGGTGGAG
>Ga0207416_1002779_pt1 | contig 18046 bp, 16 predicted proteins | sample PaiPotPPM11metaG_FD_184107 | JGI IMG/M metagenome (GOLD analysis project Ga0207416, IMG submission 184107) | Iron sulfur acid spring bacterial and archeal communities from Banff, Canada, to study Microbial Dark Matter (Phase II) - Paint Pots PPM... ...
CTACACCGGCCTGATCATCCCCGTGGTCGGCGTCGGGGTGGCCACGGAGTTCATCAGCGACTTCGCGGCCGTGCTCGCACTGTCCATCCTGCTCGCCGCCCTGTGCCTGTTCTCCCTCGCCCGAATCAGGGACGCCCGGTAGCCCGCGGCGGCGCCTGGGTACCCGAGGGTCACGCTGCGCCCGGCAGCGCTATCTATCCTGGCGGGGCAGTCCCGCGCCGGATCCATTTTCCCTCACCGGGCCGGGCCGTGATCTCGCTGTCAGCGAGCACGATCTGGCCGCGCCGCAGAACGAGCCGCGGCCAGCCCTGCACCTGCCAGCCGTCGTACACCGAATACCCGGACAGCGACTCCATCCGCGCCCCGTCAATTGTCCGGCGGTGCCCCGGGTCCCACAGCGCGATGTCCGCGTCGGAGCCGACCGCGATCGCGCCCTTGCGCGGGTAGAGGCCGAAGATCCGGGCGGCGTTCGCCGAGGTCAGCTCCACGAACCGGTCGAGCGAGAGGCGCCCGGCGGCCACGCCCTCGGAGTACAGCATGGGCAGCATCGTCTCGAGGTCGGCGACTCCCTGCCGGGCGGTCACGGCAGTGAGCGCGGGGTCGAGCTTGTCCTCCAGCGTCCACGGCGCGTGGTCGCTGCAGAGCGTGTCGACGTCGCCGGCGGCGAGCCCGGCCCACAGCGCCTCGCGGTCGGGCTCCTCGCGCAGCGGCGGGGCCCCTGCGTATTTCGCCGCGTCCGGCTCGGCGAAGCGTTCCCTGGTCAGGTGCAGGTACAGCGGCCGGGTCTCGACGTAGACCGGCAGGCCCGCAGCCCTGGCCCGGCGGCAGCGGTCCAGGGCCGCGGCGGACGACAGGTGCACGATGTAGACGGGCGCGCCGCTGCGGCGGGCGATGCCGATGGCCTGGTCGACCGCGGCGACCTCGGCGGCGACCGGGCGGGCGTCCGGGAAGTTCGCGACCGCGCCCCGGCCCTCCGCGATCAGCCTCTCGCCCGCCTCCTTGAGCATCGCGCCGTCCTCGCAGTGCAGCAGCGTCACCGAGCCGGCCGCCTTCGCGGCCCTCGCCGCCGCCAGCAGGGCCCGCTCGTCGGCCGCGAGGTCCGGGTCGGCCAGGAACATCTTGATGCTCGCGTGCCCGCGCTCCGCGAGGGCGGCGATCTCGCCGTCTGGCAGCGCGCCCGGCTGGTCCAGGATCGGGTGGAGAAACCAGTCGACCGCGGCTTCACGAGCGGCGCCGTCCATCTCCCGGGCGATCGCGGCGCCCGGCGTCTCCTGCGTGCCGTCGCCGGCCGGCGCCGGGTTGGTCATGTTGCCGATCGTTGTGATGCCGCCCGCGATGGCGGCCCTCGACCCGGACCAGAAATCGTCCACCCAGATCGGGAACTCGTACCTGTCGCGAAGACCCCGGTGCACGAGGTGCGTGTGCGCGTCGATCCCGCCGGGGATCGCGAGCAGCCCGCCGGCGGCGATCTCCCTGGTGCCGGTCATCGTGCCGCCGACCTGGGCGATCTTGCCTTCGGTGATGCCGATGTCCGCGGCTTCCCGGCGACCGGGCGTAACTACGGTCGCGCCGCGTATTACGAGATCGAAGCCCATCGCAGCATTGTGGCACGGGGCCCGGGCACAATGGCCGCCCAATCTATCGTCACAGGCAGTGGCCGCATCACGGAGTAGAGTTATCGCCTCGGAGGTGTGCAGCGTCGGACGGCGCGACCGCAACCGGGGGTGCGGGCCCGGGAAGCGCACCGGGAAACGCCCGTCCGAGTGCTGGGCGAAGGGGGGCGCAGCGTCATGGGTGAGGCGCCGGACGCGGACGCCGAGGTGCGGATTCCGCGCTCGGCGCTCGGCTCCGTTCAGCGCGCACTGGCCTGTGTGCACGCGGCCGTCGGGTTGCGGGCGACGCTCCAGGCGATCGCGGAGGGCGTGACGAGTTCGACGCCGTACACGGAGGTCACGGTAACCACGGCCCGGGAGCCGGACGCGGTGGACCTGCACGTCGAGGCGGTGGTCGGGCCGCCGGATGCAGTGGCGATGCTGCTCGGCACGACGTGCCCGCGGGCCGCGCTGGTGGAGCACCTGGCTGGGGGAGAGGCGTGGGGCGCGCTGCGGTTCTGGTCCCATTTCGGGCAGACCGATGGCGTCATCATGTTCGTTCCCGACTACGAGCCGCTGGATGTCCCGGATGCCTGGCGGCCCGAGTACGAGCTGATGGCCCCGCTCTACGGGCCGGACGGCGAGCTGATCGGGACGATGAGCCTGGACCGTCCCCGGGACGGGCGCATCCCGCCGCCCTGGGCCAGCGAGTTCCTCGCGCTGTTCGCCGAGCAGGCCGTGATCGCGATCCTCAACGCCCGGCGGCACGAGCAGGCGCTGCGCGCGATGCGCACGCTGGAGCGGGAGAGGGCCGCCCTGCACGCCGCGTTCGCCGAGCAGCGCGCCCGCGAGGCCGGCCTGCGCCACCAGACTCGCCGAGATTCGCTGACCGGCCTGGCCAACCGGGTGCTGCTGCAGGAGCGGCTCGAGGAGCTGCTCGCCGCGCAGATCCCCCTGTCCGTGGTCTTCTGCGATCTCGACCACTTCAAGGCGATCAACGACACCCACGGCCACGCCGTCGGCGACGAGGCACTGCGGGCCGTGGGGGCGCGGCTGGCGCGGCGCCTGGCGGCCACGGACGTCGTCGCCCGGATCGGCGGGGACGAGTTCGTGGTGGTCGCGGCCGGGATCCGGCAGCAGGACGCGCCGGCGTTGCTGCGGCGGATCGAGGAGGCGTTCACGCGCGACCCGGTGCGCATCGGAGACCTGAGCCTGCACCTGTCGTGCTCGCTGGGCCTGGTGTGCGAGCCCGGCGGCGCGGGCGTCCGGCCCGGTTCGGCGGCTGAGCGCGCCGAGGAGCTGCTGGGCAACGCGGACCGGGAGATGTACGCGCACAAGCGCTCGCGGGCGGGTGTGCACCGGCTGCTGCAGCTGGCGGAGAGCCAGCCGCGTCCGGTTACCGATCAGGGCTGACGCCGCCGCGTGGCCACCGCCCAGTGGGGCGCTCGTAGCGGCCGCAGGGATCCGGTCCCCGCGGCGGTGGCCGTCGCGGCCGGGGCGGGGTGTCTCCTTGGGGATTTAGTAGTGGGTTGCCTGATCCCAGAAGGCGCAGTTGTGCTGCGCCGCGATGAACGCCGCGGGCGCGGTTTGGCTGGTATCCGCTGGCTGAAGCAGCATCACCGGATGCTGGGCCGCGCTGTAGAGCGCCCACGCTGGCGTCTGGGGCGCGGACGGGTTACCGGTGTGAGCGAAGTACGCCCACTCCGCTAGCAGCTGATTCTGCAGTGCCGCCTGGTTGGGGTCCAGCTGCGAGGAGGGAAAGTGGACCAGGCCGTTCGTCCCGCTGTGCTGGGCACCGAGGGGCAGCTGCAGATCTTCGCCCGCCGGGTTGTCGGCGTCCGTGTTGATGTCGACGTACACCGGGATGTACCTGGACAGCTCCTGGTTGGCCTGCAGCATCGGGCACACCGAAGCCGAGTCGGCCATGATCGTGCGGTAGGCGGTGTACGGCGACTGGTACTGACTCAGCGGGTAGAGCCGTTCCACGGCCGGCGCGAACGACCCGAACTGCTCTTGCACCAGCTGCTGGTACTGGGCGGGAGTGTCCGCGACGACGACGTTCAGGCCAGGGGAGTTGGCGTAGACGCCGCCGTTGAACTCATCGCGGCCGACGTCGCTGATCAGCGTGACATGGTTGACGTTGCCGGTGGCGAACGCCTTTGCCGGCGACATGGTCAAGGTGGTGCCGTTCACGATGGGGCCAATCGTGCCGCCGGCTGTCGGCTCGATGAACTGACCACCGTCTTCGACCAGCGTCGCGGTCGGGACGCTCCGCAAGCAGGCCGCGACGTCCGCGACGTTGCCGCATCCGACCTTCTCCGCGAACTGCGCGCCGACCTGCTGGGCTTGAGCCTCGGTGAAGTAGTTCGATTTGCAGTCCGCCTTCGACCAGACAATGTTGTCCTGGTAGTTGTAGAACCCGCTGACGCTGATCGCCTTCTGGAACAGTCCCTTCGCGGTCGGCGAGGCCACCTGGTCGCAGGTGCTGGCGCCGCCGGCGGACTCGCCGAAGACAGTGACGTTGCCCGGGTCGCCGCCGAAGCCGGCGACGTTCTGCTCCACCCAGCGCAGTCCGGCCTGCTGGTCCTGCAGCCCGTAGTCGCCAGAGTGCGGTCCCAGCGCCTTGTCCGCCAGGAAGCCGAGGATGCCCAGCCGGTAGTTGGCGAAGACATACACCACTTTGCCGCTGCGGACGAGATTATCCCCGTTGTTGGTCAGAGCCGTACCGAGAAACCCGCCGCCGTGGATCTCGTACATAACCGGCAGGTTGTCGCCGGGCTTGGCGCCGGCGGGAACTTCGACCTTGAGGTAGAGGCAGTCCTCACCGGTGCCCGCTGCGGGCGGCGAGCCCGCGGGAAAGCCCGGGCTGGAGCACTCCTGAGCCGGCGTGGTGGCCTGCAGGACCGCCGACCACGGCGCGTGCGGCTGAGGCGGCTCCCAGCGCAGATCGCCGAGCGGCGGGGCAGCATAGGGGATGTCGAGATAGGAGGTGATGCTGTTGCTGGTGAGGCCGCAGACCGGCCCGGCCTCGGTCTGGACGGTCGTGTCCGGTGTACACGACGGCGGCGCCTGCGCCGCGGCATGCGGCGCCGCGGAGGCGCCGCCGACCCCGGCGACTGTCAGCCCCGCAACCAGGGCCACCGCGGCGGCGACGAACGTCACCGCCCCGAGCGGCTTGTTTCCCCACGGCGAGGCCGCGCTGATTCTCTTCCACGTCATTGTGAATGCTCCTGAGGCCGACGCGAGACCTGGATCCCCGTTCGGTCGCCTGCCCGCGCCCTGTGGGAGCCGCGCGGTCTGTGCGCGATCGTGTCGCAGAGGATCAGGCTCAGCCTTGTTAGGCTGGCTAACTTCTCCGGTACACAGGGCATCTTCATTCCGGGCGATCCGCTTGTCAACGACCTGCCGGCAACGCTGTGCGTGGCCTAACGTCACGCAGTGACAGGAGAGAAGGCGAGTGAACCTGGTGATTCCTGTTCGCTTCGCGAAGATGCGTCCTCATCTTGTCATTTCCGAAGGCCGCGCCGGGAGAACGCGGTCGCCGCCGGCACCCGACACAGGCGAAGGCCCGGGCTGTCCCGTCTCAGCCATCTCGCCGGACGGGACCAGGGAATCGGCACGTTTCTGAGACACTGACGGCTCCGTGCGTCTCACGCATCTTGGCGATTCCGAAGATCGAGTCCCTTCGGGCGCACGGACACGTCGTGATCCGGCCGACTTCGGCGTACTTCGCGAAAAGATCGAGGAGCTCAGGGCGCGCTCATCCCGTCGGCGGGAGTGCCGCCCGGACGGACCTGGATCACCGTAGCGGCATCGTCGATGCGGGCGACGGCAATGACCGGGTCGGCGCGCCGAGCCCGCCATTGAAGGCTTCAGCAAGCGGCCGCGCCGCGTCCGCGTTCCACGCCATGCCCTCATCGTCGCGCGTGTCACGACCTCGGTGCCTTGCACCGATTGGCTGCAGAACCTGGCAGAGAGGGCGCACGCGAAGGATGATGGATGCATGAGCTGCGGCGACGACGTGCCGCCGGACGACGTCGAGTTCCTCGATATCGGTCCCGAACGCGGCGTTCGCGCTGCCTTCCGCCTGCGCCGCTGGCCAAAGTTGCTGCTGTTTCTAGTCGCTGCCGTGGCCGTTGCCGTGGCGGTCATCGCCGTTGTTCGCTCTGGCGGCAGCCCGGCGGGTTCCCCGACGACGCCTCCGCGCGCGGCCGGCTCGCGGTCATCCGCACCCAGGCTGTCGTCGGCTGCGAGTCCCGGCGTCGTCTCGACACCGGGAGTGTCGGTCACAACCCTCAGTCAGCCGTTGCTCGGAGTTCACGCGCGCTGGGAGCTGTTCGGCCGCGGGTCCGGGGTGGTCGTCCGCATCCAATTCACCCTTGGCCGCATCACCCGGACTGTGCATCCAGCGCTGTCGAGCGGCGGGCCGGTGACGTTCGTAACCGACGCGGAGGGTGCGCTGGTCCGCCCGATCGACTTCGTACCGGGCTATCTCATCCCGGACGGAGAGCCTGCCCGCGAGGCACCCGGGGCACTTGACGCAGGCGGGCCGGCGTTCCCCGGCCCCGATCCACGGCACCTGTGGGTACCGACCAGCACCAACGACGACGGGATGGTGCTGGTCGGGATGGACGGGCGCCGCACCGGTCCGTCGATCGCCGCACCGCCCCAGAGTTCGCCCGTCAACGCGTCGCTCCTCGCGATCCCTGACCAGACCGGGTACTTGCTCTTCCCGGGTACCGGTGGCTTCTATGACGTGCGCCCTGGCGGCACCAGCCGGGTCACCACCGGAACGCTGCTTGCGGTCGGGCCCACCCGCTGGCTGACCTCCGAGTGCGACAGCCACGCCCGCTGCCGGCCGGTCGTGACCGACCGGTCCACCGGCGTGCGGTACCCGCTCAACACTCGCGTCCCGCTGAGCACTCGCCCCAACGGCGCCATGCTGTCCACCGTCGGCGTGATCTCACCCGACGGGGCCACCGTCGCTGTCGTCGTTGGATCGCCGCAGGCAAGGATCGAGATGATCGACCTCGTTACCGGCACCGCACGTGCACTTCCGCTCCGTATCAACCTGTCCGACGTCGACATGGGATGGGCATCGGAATCGATGGCCTGGTCACCGGACAGCCGGTGGCTGTTCATAGCAAACGGCAACCTCTACGCGGTCAGCCAACGTACCGACCAGATCACCAACCTCAACCAAACGCTCGGCCCCGCGCTGCCGCAGCTGTTTCAGCTATCGATGCGGAACGTCCCGACGAGCTAGTCGCTGCGACTTCAGGTGACTTGTCTCGTCTCCGTACAGCGCAACGAAGAACGGGTGCCCGCCGCGGAGCGCCGGGCGTTCCTGCGCGCCGCGGACCTGCTGACGTCCCTTCCGGTCGCGCGGATACTCGCCGGGCCGTGTTCCGGAGACCTCGCTTGGCCGCTCGCCCATTCGGTCATTCCATACGACTGGTTACCTCTGACCAACTCGGATCTTGCAGGGCTGTCGCGACGACATGAGAAACGACAAGATGGCTGTCAAACGACATGATGACTGGCACGGGACAACGCCCGGCCATCCGCCGCTCGTCCGCTTCTCCCCTACGCGCCGATAATGCGCATTATGTAAAGTTGAGGCCTGAAGCCCGGTGAATCGCTCCAGGAGGCGGCGGTGTCATCTGCCAGTCAACATAAGCCACTTGCCACCGTCCTGAGCCATCCGCGGGTTCTGCCACCAAGTCGAGCCAAGCGAGAAGTCAGAATCCCATCAAAGTGACCTCCGGCGTGCCGACAGGCCTGTTGGCCGATGCAGGTCTGCGCCGTAGCGTTTGCGGCATCCAGACATCCTGCCGACAACGCTGAAGTGCGCTCAGGTCACTTACGTTGTCGGCGACGCAAGTGCCAGAGCCCGAGGCCCCCGCCAACCACGGCGGCGCGCGCCGGTGGCGTCAGGGCACCTCACGTGTCCACAGCCCGCCCTGAAGCCGCCAGCCGCCAGCTGAGTGGCCGCGGGCCACCAGGACCGACTCACCCGCAAGGCAGACCGGGGCCTCCCCGCTCAGGACCAGCCGTGCAGACAGCATCTGGTCGACTTCGTCTACCACCCGGCCGAAAATCCGCGCTTCCTCCACACGCAGACGGCACGAGACGACATCAGACAAAGGCCAGGCCCCGTCCCGCCGTGACGCCACACCGTCAAAGGCCAGGCCCGTGGTGACCGGGCCGAAGAAACACCGGCCAATGCGGCCGGGATGGGTGGATGCCCTGCGCATGTCGCGTTCCGTGCTCCCCCACCGGCGGCTGACGGAGATCGATGAGCGCCTGGAACATGCGGCTGCCCGGCCTGTGATCGTGCCAGAGACGATCGTCTGCGACCACGGCAACGTCTACATCTCCCGTGCGTTCCAGAACGCCTGCCGGGCGATGGGTATCAACTTCCAGCCCACGCACAAGGGCTCTCCCTGGGAGAAGGGCACAGTCGAGACCAGCTTCAACGCCGTCGGCACCCTGTTCGCCCAGTACCTTGCCGGGTACGTGGGCTCCAGCGTCGAGCGCCGCGGTGAGAAGGCCGAGCAGGACGCCGTCTGGTCGATCGTCGAGCTCCAGGCGCTGCTGGACGAGTGGATCGTGACGACCTGGCAGAACAGGCCCCATGGCGGCCTGCGTGACCCGGTCACGCCAGGCAGGGTCCTCACGCCTAACGAGCAGTACGCCGCCATTGTTGAGGTCGCGGGCTATGTCCCGGTCCCGCTCAGCGCGAACAACTATGTCGAGCTGCTGCCGGTGTCCTGGAACGTGATCAACAAGGATGGTGTCAGGCTTCACAACCGCACCTACGACTGCGGGGCGCTCACCCCCTTCCGCCGCCAGCAATCGGGAGTTGAGCGCAAGAAAGGCCTGTGGGAAGTGCACTACGACCCATATGACGTCACCCGGATCTGGGTCCGCAACCACCACAGCAAGGATGGCGGCTGGATCTCAGTTCCCTGGAAGCACCTGCGCAGCGCCCCGACGCCGTTCGGCGAGCTGGCCTGGCAGCACGCCCGCGAGATCCTGGCCCGGCGGGGGCAGGACCCGGCCACCGAGGCCGAGATCGCCCAGGCCGCATCCGACCTGCTCGACAGGGCCGGTCGCGGCCCCGATGCCGACGACCCGTCCATGACGAAAAGGGACCGCAGGGTTGTCGGCCGCACCCGCGCCACCAGCGCCCCGGCAGGGCCGCGCCCCGCCCCCGACCCAGATGACGATGAGCCGAAGACCAGCGACCTCCAGACTGAAAGCCCTGAAGATGCGGCGCGGGACCCCGCGGAGGTCATCGCGCTGCCAGTGTTCGATGCGCGGAAGGAGGCCGAGCTATGGCGGTACTGACCCCGCTCAGCCAGCTCGAGGACCGGCACGTCCCCACCACTACCCTGGAAGGGTGGCGGCGCTTCGTCGAGGCCGACCCGGCCACGTTCAAGCTGCTGCCCCTCAATGACTGGGAAGCCCTCGACGATGAGGGGCGAACCGCCTACAACGAGGCCCGGATCGCGCACCACGCCGAACTCTCCGTGGTGACCACATCAGCTATCCAGGAGATCAGTAACGAGGGGCGCCTCCTGACTCTGATGAACCAGCGAGAGAACGGTGCCCGCCGTGGCCTGATCGTGTCCGGCGGCGCCGCCACGGGCAAGACCACCGCGATCAAGCAGCTCGGCCGGTTCCACGAGTTGCGCACCCGCCGCCGGTTCCCCGCAAGCATGACCGACCGCATTCCGGTCGTCTACATCACCGCCCCGCCCAAGGGATCACCCCGCAAGCTGGCGATGGAATTCGCCCGCTTCCTCGGCCTGCCTGTAACCTCCCGGGCGAACGCCACCGACATCGCCGACGCCGTCTGCCAGGTCCTGATCGACGCCCGCTGCGACATCGTCATCATTGACGAGCTGCACAACGTCAATATGGCGACCACCATCGGCGAGGACTACTCCGACCACATGAAGTACTTCACCGAGCACCTCCCGGCCACGTTCATCTACGCGGGCATCGACGTGGAGCGTTCCGGGCTGTTTACCGGAATCCGCGGCAAACAGCTCGCGGGGCGCTGCGCGCTCGTCACTACCGGACCGTTCCCCTGCCACGACGAATGGCAACAGCTCATCGCGAGCATGGAATCCACGCTCCGGCTCCACAACCACCAGGCCGGATCCCTGGTCGCGTCGGCGAAGTACCTGCACCAGCGCGCCGGCGGCATGATCGGCAGCCTCTCCCACCTCATCCGCGCCGCAGCCATCCGGGCGATCCTCACCGAGACCGAGTCGATCACTGTCCCGCTGCTGGACAAGGTGCGCATCGACCACGCCGCCGAATCCGCCACGCGTCGCACCAGCTCTGGCCGATGACGACGACCGCAGGCACCCGGCGACGGGAACGCCGCCCACTCCCCCGCCAGGTCCCGCCCGTCCAGAACGAGACCACCGTCTCCTACGTCCAGCGCCTCGCCCGCGCCAACCACATCCGCACTGACGAGTTGGCCGAGTACCTGCACGCCAGGATGACCACGAGCGGTCGGCACATCAGCATCCAGCCCCAAGTCCTCGCGGACGCAGCCGGGATCGACGTCAGCCACCTGATCCTGGCCCTGCCTCAGCTTCAGGTGGGGCCATGTGCAACCGCCGCTCACGTGCCGTCGGCTGAGCTGCAGCTGGCGTGCCGACGCTGCATGGCCGCGAGGAACATCTTCTCCGCTGTCACCGTCCTGACATGGACCGACCAGAATGTCTGCCTGCACCACCAGCTCTGGACCGGCCACGGCGTCACCGGCATCCATGACCAGGCTGATGTAAGCGGCCTGCCCGAGATCAGTAGGGGCACAAGCGCGCCATCAACGCCTCGCCCGCCACCACGGGCTCCGGCGCGTCCGGGTCTGCTATAAGACCGCAGAGAGCGCCATCGACTGGTCCAGCCGCGAGCCCTCATCCCAGACCGCACGACAGGAGCGTATACGGCGACTCCTGACCGCCAGCCGCACCGGGCTGCTGCCCCGCTCCTACGACTACGCCGCCTACTATCCGGAAGTCGTCGGCATCCTCAGCGTGCTCGCCTCTCCCTACTGGCAACGCATGGCAGGATCCGGCGATCTCGACGACGCGCTCCGCTTTTACCACCAGATCGCAGCCAATGGCCTCACCAACGGCACGCCGCGAGAGAACAACCCGCTGCGCAACTGGATCGTGGAGCTCCGTGCCGAAAGCAGACTTGGCTCAAGTTAATGGCAAGGGCTCCGAGCATCCACCTGCCATTGTCTTGAGCCATCACACGTCAGCAGGCGCCACGTGGCTCAGGTCGACTATCGCTCCAGGAGGCGGCGGATCACGTCCGCGGAGACCCGGGTCTACGCCCTCAAGGGGCTCGTCGAGGAAAAGCACCTGAGGGTTGTGGATGAGGGCGCAGCCGAGCGCGGCCTTCTTCCGCATTCCGGTGGAGTAGTCGGCGACCAGCCGCTTGGCGTCATTCTTGAGGTCCAGGACATCGAGGAGTTGCTCCGCTCGCTCCCTGGCCGCACTGGTGGCCAGGCCGTGCAGCCTGCCGGCGTACTCGAGCAGTTCCACGCCTGACAGCCGGTCGAACAGCCTGACCTCGGCCGGGACGACGCCGATGATCCGTTTCGCGGCCACCGGGCGGTCCAGACGCTGACACCGTTGATCGCCACCGAGCCCATGTCCGGCCGCAGCAGCCGGTCATCATGGACAGGGACGTCGTCTTGCCGGCGCCGTAGGCGTTCTTTCTCAGGCGGGCAGCAAGTGCCGCTAGCTCTCGTGCTGGCGAGGCGTCATGAAGATGCGCCGTCCAGGCTTCCGAGCGCGGCCGTCATGGCGAAGGTGTCCATGTAGTCCCGTACCAGCGCGATCTGGCCGTTGCGGACGGTGATGAGAAGGATGTAGCTGAAGACGAACGGCTCGCCGGTCCTGGTTACCACGCCATGCAGGTCATATTCGCAGATGATGGTTCCGGGGTCCGCGGTCTCATGGACCCTGACATTGCGGAATTCCGTGAATGTCATGGGAGCGGCGCCCGCGGCACGACCGAGAAACGCACGGATATTTTCCCTGCCTTCGATGCGGCGCGGGACCCCGGGCCGCGCGAAGGGCATCTCATGTGCGCCATCTTCCGCGTACAGGTCAGGGTAAGACGGGTCCTTTGCCAGCGTTGCCCGCTGGATCTGCTCGAATGCCTGGCGTGGAGTCATCGGCAGGACGCCTGATTCAGTCATGGTCCCTCTCAAACTGAAAGCTTAGGGGAATTAGCGGAAACAGATAATGAGGAGCGAATCCGGCACTCCGCCACGGCCTCGCAGCTGACCTTATCTCACGCCCGCCAAAGTAGTCAACACATGTAGACTACTTTGTATGTCGACGCATATTCAGGGACGGAGGACGCTCAGTCCGGCGCGGGCTCGCGCCCGGCCGGGGGCTCGCCGGCCCCTAGGACCAGGGAGCGGACACAGGGACGGAGAAGCTCCAGGATCTGATCGGTAGACGCCTCCCGCAGCCCCTCCAGGTGCAGGATGTACCGCCCGACGATGACGCCCGTGCTGATCGACCCGATCAGGCTCGCCCGGACCTCCGGATCATCCGCATCGATGGACCCGCTGAGTTCCTTCCCGGCCAAGGCGATCGTCTTGCGCACCTGATCGGCCGCGCTGCGCCGGGTCAGCAGTGACCGCAGCATGGCCAGCGCCTCGACCGGCTCCGTGTCCAGCTTCGCGCCGATCTGCGCCAGCAGCGACTCCACCAGGTCCTCCCCCGCCGTGTCCGCGGCCGGCCCACCGGGCTCCATTGCCGTGGCTTCACGGAACAGCAGCTCCTTGGACGTGAAGTAGCGCGTGACCAGGGCCGGATCGACGTTAGCGGCAGCAGCGATCCCCCGGATCGTCGCCCCGTCGTACCCGTACTCGGAGAACTGCCGTCGCGCCGCGGACAGGATCCGGGCCCTGCCAAGTTCACGGCGAGCACTCCACGGCACCTCATCAAGAGTCCTGCCCACCATGGGAGTATAGCCCCGGTTAAATCTAATCGAACAAAGTTCCCGCACCACATGCCGCCCGCCGGTGATTGCGGCGGAACCAGCGCCCCTCCGGCCCCAGCCGTAGTAGGACGAGCAAGATCAGTCCGGAGAAATAAGTGTCATTTTCCGATGTTCGGTTTACCCGCGCCATTCGGCCCGACGAGCCCGCTGAGCGACCCATGGGCGATGTCCAGGTTGATCCCGGCGACCGCCTCCTTTGCCCCGAAGCTCTTGCGCAGCCCCCGCACCGCGATCGCGGGCTCCTCCCGCACGGCGGACGGTGCCCGGACATCGTCGGCTGGCTCGGTCATGTGTGCCTCCCGCTACTGCGACTCCGGCGAGTTCTGGCGCATCTTCTGGCGCATCCGGCCCGCCTGCGCGCACCAGCGGCTCTACCCTGGCCAGTTCCCGCTCCGGTGGTGACCCCTCTGCACTAAAACCAGTGCACCCGGCGGCTCTCAGCCCGGGCGCCGTCGGCCCGGCCGGGCCCGCCGCAAGACCTCCCGTGCCCACATCATCACCGCCAGCCGCGGCGCCGACAGCAGGTAGCTGCGGACCGCCGCGCCGCGCCGGGCCGCCGCGACCTCTGCCAGCAGGCTCTCTGCCTCCGCCAGCCACCGGCGGCCGGCGGAGGCGGGCATCAGCCGCGACATCACGGCCAGCGTGCGCCACCGGTGCACTGCCCCGCCGTCAGGCCCGCCATCATCGTCCCGGCCGCGCACGCTGAGGCCGTTGCCCGTCCGCCCGCTGCGTTTCCGGTAGACGGCGGTAAAGCTGAACGCGGTCAGGCCCATGCAGCAAGCAAACGTCACCCGCGCCCATCCAGCCGCGCCGGGCGCCAGAACCTCCGCAGCGCCCAGGGCGATCCACATGCCGGCACCTGCCAGCCAGGCTATTCCCTGCTTCTTCACCCGGTCTCTTCGCGGGCCGGCGCCGGGCGTCATGCGCTGCCGCCTCCCTCGGCCAGACGCCGCAGCGCCGCATCCCTGGGCCGCCGCGCCCCGGCGAGGGCGGCGCTGGCCTGGACCGCGCCGCCGGCCGTCAGGCGGTAGTACCGGCGGGCCGGGCGCTTCTCCGCCCGCGGGTCGATGTCCTCCAGCGGCTCGCCACCCAGCCCTCGTGCTCCAGCCGCAGGAGAATGGGGTAGGCGGTCCCGGGCTGCAGCCCGGTCTCCTCCGACAGCTCCAGCCCGTAGATCTCCCTGGCCGGATCGCGCAGCAGCGCCTGCAAGACCAGCTGCACCTGAACCGTCAACCGCAAAGCCATGCAAGAATCCCCCGCCCTGTCAAACGTTCTACATAGGTTCACGTACTGGCGACCCGGTTCCACCACAGCCTCAGGTCAGCGTCCTCGCGTCTGGTCGGAAGCGAGAGCAGGATGGGCATAGTTGCGCACCCGACGGTAAAGAGAATCCCGGGATGGCGTTGAACGCCATCCCGGGATTTCGTTGTGTTGTGTTATGCGGGGTCGTAGGAGGGTTCCAGGTTTTGTTGGGTTTCTGGTGTGGCGGCGGGTTCGCCGCGGGTGTTGGAGGCGCGCAGCGCGATGGCTCCGGCTGCCACGAGGCAGAGGGCGCTGACGAGCAGGGCCCGCTGGAATCCGGCGGTGAGTGCCTCCGGGGGCGGGGTGTGGGCGGCCAGCAGGTGGCTGGTGCGGCTGGTCGCGATCCCGCTGAACACCGCCAGGCCGAGCGCTGACCCGAGCTGGAAAGAGGCGGTGATCAGGGCCGCGGCCAATCCGGCCTGTTCCTCCGGCACGCCCGCGTTCGCAGCCGTTTGCACACCGGCGTACAGCAGCCCCAGCCCGGCCCCCATGATCACCAGCGGGGCGAGCAGGTTGCCGAGATAGGTGCCATCCACCGGGATGCGGGAGAGCCAGAAGATGCCGCCGGCGGCGAGCAGCGCACCGGAGACGATGATCGGACGGGTACCGGTCCGGACGAACATCTTCGTCGCCACGGTCGAGCCGAACCCGATGCCGACGCTCACCGGCACATACGAGAGCCCGGACCGCAGCTGGGAGTAGCCCAGGACGTTTTGCATGTACAGGGTGACGAAGAAGAACATCGAGTAGAACCCGGCCCAGGCGATCACCTGGGTGGCGTCGGCCGCTGCCAGGCCCTTGATCCGGAAGACCGATAGCGGAACCAGCGGATGGGCACGCCTCTGCTCGTTGACCACGAACGCGGCCATCAGCACCGCCGAGACGGCCAGCCCGCCGATGGTGCGGCCCGCGCCCCAGCCCTCGTCCGGCGCCTTCACCAGCGTGAAGATCAGCAGCAGCATGCTGGCGGTGGCCAGCACCGCGCCGAAGGCGTCGAAACCGCCCGGCACGGACCGGCCGTGGTCAGCTTTAAGGATCCGCAGCGCCCCGAACAGCACCAGCGCGGACATCGGGAGGTTCACGAAGAACACCCACCGCCAGCCGAAGTCCTCGGTGAGCACGCCGCCGAACAACAGCCCGGCCGCCGAGGCCATCCCGCTGATCCCGGCCCACGCGCCCAGCGCCTTGTGCCGGTCGGAGTCCTGGAAGGTGGTGGTCAGGATGGACAGCGCCGCCGGAGACATCATCGCCGCCCCGAAGCCCTGAGCGAGCCGGCCGCCGACCAGCAGCCCCTGGCTGTCGGCCAACCCGCAGGCCAGCGAGGAGACGGCGAACAGCGCGGTCCCGGCGATCAGCAGCCGCCGTCGCCCCAGCAGGTCGCCGGCCCGGCCGCCCAGCAGCAGGAACCCGCCGTAGGTGATCAGGTAGCCGCTGACCACCCACTGCAGGTTCTGCACCGAGAACCCCAGATGCGTACGGATGGTCGGCAGCGCGACGTTCACGATCGCGCCGTCCATGACGTCCAGGAACGTCACCGCGCACAGCAGCGCCAGCGTGACCCTGCCACGCCTGGTCGCCAGGAACGACCCCGGCGGCGCCGAGGTCATCGCCTCGCTCATGACCCGGAGACTTCCATCACCGGGCCGACCTCGACCCCGCCGCCGACCCGCATCACCGGGCAGTCCTTGGCCAGCGCCAGCGCGGATTCCATGTCCTCGGCGGACACCACCGAGTAGGCGACCATCCGGGAGCCGCTGCCGCCGACCTCGCCGACCGAGGCGTACTCGGTCACTGCATTGCCGACGTCCACCAGGGCTGAGCCCAGGGAGCCGAACCAGGCACGCCACTCGGCCGGCGTCCCGGCGTGGGGCGCGTAGTCGGAAGGCACACGAAACGAGAAAACGTAGTTGGCCATGAGCTGTGATCCTGTCCTGAGTTCCGGGGCGCGCCCCCCGCTGGGACCGCCTCCAACCAGGCAGACGCCGCCTTCCGGCCCGAATTGGGCGCGCGCAGACCGCCCAATTAGCCAAACCGGCGGCGTCTATATCGTGAGTGAGCCGAACACGCCCTGCGGAAAGTAGAAAAGCGAGGATGCATGCCGATGGAGACGGACACCACGGACCTGATCGCCCGGGCTCGGGCCGGCGACCACAACGCGTTCGGCGACCTGGTCCAGGGCCACTCCCGCGAACTGCAGGTGCACTGCTACCGCATCCTCGGGTCACTGCAGGACGCCGAGGACGCACTCCAGGAGACCCTCGTGTCCGCCTGGCGTAACCTCGACGAGTTCGGCCAGCGGTCCTCGCTCCGGACCTGGCTCTACAAGATCGCGACCAACCGGTGCCTGAGCATGTTGCGCGCCGACAGCCGGCGCCCCCGCATCGCTCCGCTGGCGCCGCGGGCCCACCTGCCCGAGCCGACCAGCGCCGGCGACGCCCCGCCCTGGCTGGAGCCCTATCCCGATGTCCTGCTCGACCACCTCGTCGACCAGAGCCCGGGACCGGAGGCCCGCTACGAGACCACCGAGGCCATCTCGCTCGCGTTCATCACCGCCTTGCAGCTGCTGCCCCCACGTCAGCGCGCCGTACTCGTGCTGCGCGACGTCCTGGGCTACCAGGCCGCCGAAGTCGCCCAGATGCTCGATGCCACCCAGGAATCGGTTCAAAGCGCCCTCAAACGCGCGCGGGCTACCGTCGACAGCCACCTCGCCAACTCCAGCCGCAGGCCTGCACGCCAACCCGACACCACCGCCGCCGAACACCGGCTTGTCGCCCGGCTCACCGACGCCCTGGAACGCGCCGACCTGAACGCCCTGATCGAACTGCTCGTCACCGACGTGCGAGTCTCCATGCCCCCGGCCATGCTGGAATACCGCGGCATCGAAGCAGCCCAGCGCTTCTTCGCCGCCGCCACCTTCCGCCCCGGCCGCACCTACCGCGTGGTACCCACCCGCGCCAACGGCCAGCCCGCCCTCGGCTTGTACCTGGCAGACCCCCACGCCAGTGTCTACCGCGCCTACTGCCTCCTGGTCATCACCACCGCCGACGACCACATCACCGCCATCACCGGCTTCACCCCCAACGTCATGACGCGCTTCGGACTACCCCGAACCCTCCCCGAAACAGATTGGAGCCTGGAGCCTGTAAACTCAGATGCGTAAATATTTTTGAGTTATCTGTATTTACCTGTGACTATCGCAGCCTGACTGGGCAGACGATGTCGAGCTCGTCGGTGGCGCGTATTCGGCAGACCATGATTAGGCAGCAGGGGTTACGCGTCGTTGGGCGCGGCCGGGGTCACACGGGGTACTGGTAGGGGGCCTGGGTGTAGGTTCGGCCGCTGGGTGTTGTCCACTGGTGCCAGCCGGGTTTGGGCTGGGTGACTGTCCAGCCGGGCGATTGCTTGACCCGGTGGCATTTCCTGCTGCGGGCCCCGGCGTTGCAGGCGCAGGTGCGGCCGCCCTTGTCATACGGCTGGCAATGTTCAAAATCCGACTCGCGGGCGTGCCGCGAGCAGGGCGGGAACGTGCAGGTGCAGTCGCGGACCTGGACCAGGTGGCGGAGGGTGGCGTTCGGCTGGTAGGCGCGGGATTCGTTGCGGTGGTCGCAATGGTAGGTGGGGACGGGGTCGATGCGCACGGCGAGTTGCCGTCCGCCGGGCAGGGTGAGGGTCCAGGTGCCGCACCAGGGCGGGTCGCCTGGTGAACCGGGGGCGTTGTTGCCGTGCCGGGTAAGCAGCCAGCCGGGGCCGGCGCGCGTTCCTGGCTTTCCCGGTGAGCCGCGGGTATCTGAGAGCATGGCGGTCAGGCGTTCGGCGGTGATCGTCAGGTTCAGCCGGGCGGGGAGCGCCAGATGCGATAGCGGTGCCTGGGTGCGGGGTGTACCTGGGGGGACGCCGGTCACCTTCGCGGTGCGGGCGCAGCCGTGGCCGGTGGCGGTGCCGTCGGGGCCGGTGACGGTGATGCAGGTCCGGGTGTGCGGGCTGGCGGCGGCGAGCGCGGCCAGGTCGCGGCACAGTTCGGGGTCCAGGACGCCGAGCCGGTGTCCCTCTCCCGGCCGGGCGGCGAGGCCGAGCAGGGTGGCCAGCGGGACGGTGAGGTC
>Ga0207416_1002780_pt1 | contig 18046 bp, 15 predicted proteins | sample PaiPotPPM11metaG_FD_184107 | JGI IMG/M metagenome (GOLD analysis project Ga0207416, IMG submission 184107) | Iron sulfur acid spring bacterial and archeal communities from Banff, Canada, to study Microbial Dark Matter (Phase II) - Paint Pots PPM... ...
CAATGGCTCGTAACGGTTGCTCTAAATTTCCCTTATATGGTATACTAATGCCGCTATACTCGTTCTTCTTTATAAAGTATGAGGCACGTTGTGGAAATAGGCCGCGTCATCGACAGGCACTACCTGGTACAACGCCTGGTGAAGCAGGGACAGGTCAGTACAGTTTATCAAGGGTATGATCAGAAATTGCAACGCGTGATCGCGTTGAAAGCAGTTCCTTCCAGCCACGCGCCATCCTATAGAGACGCTGCGCGTATGACGGCGCAGTTTTCTCACACGAACATTGTTACCCTCTACGATCTGATCCCGCAGCCGGAGACGCTATACCTCGTGCAGGAGTATGTCGAAGGCCACGATTTCGCGGAACTTGCCCAGATGCAACTCACGCCTTACGAAGTAGTTGATATCGGGCGGCAAATCTGCCTCGCGCTCCTGTACGCCGGAGCCGCCTCACGTCGCATCGGCCACGGAGACCTGACGCCCGCCGCTATCCTGCGCGATCATTATGGCATTGTGCGCGTCAACAACTTTGCTTTGCCGGGCGATCTGCACTACTTTACGGCATGGAGCATCCTCGGTGGCGACGGCATTCCCCTGCTCGAGCGGGACCTGCCGCCAGGCGTTGACAGTGAAGGGCGGCGCGCGGACGATGTTCGCGCGGTGGGTTTGCTGCTCTACCAGTTGCTCGTGGGACGCCTGGAACCGCCTCCCGGCGGGCAGCTTCGCTTCCCATCCTCTGTTCCCAGCGACGTGTGCGAGATTGTCGCCCGCGCCATCCTGCGGCAACACCCGCAGAGCATTCAGAATGCGAGTACTCTCTATGATGATTTGAACGCGCTGGCCGAGTTGCTCGAGCCATCCTCCGCCGCGCCATCCAGCGAGCCAGCATATCTCTCCACGCCTCCGTACCAGCAAGCCCACATTCCCGCGCAAGTGTCCCCGGCGGACACGAGCATCCCTAATCCGCTGGTTCTCCCCGGCAGCCAGTCGCAGAGCGGGCGCGGCCTCGCCGCCTATGCCAGCGCCGCGCCCAACGCGCGCATTGAGACTGCCACGGCGCTGGAGCCCAATGCCGCGCCGACGATGGCCGATTCCCTCTTCAGAGCAACTCATCCGCCGGTTCAGGACCCGGTTCCCAGGTATCCCAATAGCGAAGCGGCGCCGTCCGCGCGCGGTTCGTCCCTGTGGCTGCTATTACTCCTCGGCCTGATTTTCTTCGCCCTCTTCTTTATTGTCGGGTATTTCGCGGGCATTATTTTCGTGCGTTAATCGCCTGACGTCCAGCGTTGGGCGTCGCGCGTGCGGTATTTCGCCATCACGTCCGCGAAGGCCGCGTCCAGGTCAACATTGATGGAATTTGCCAGCGAGGCCAGGATGAAGAGGATGTCGCCCATCTCGACAGCAATATTGCCCGGCTCTTCGCTGCTTTTCCTGGGCTTTTCCCCGTAGGCGTGATTGATCTCACGCGCCAGTTCACCTACTTCTTCGGTGAGCCGGGCCAGGCTGGCGAGCGGCGACCAGTAGTCGCTGTGCCACTCCGCGCGGATCAGCGTGTCTATTTCATTTTGTACATCCTGTAATGTTTTCATGCACTCTACCTCGTCACATTTTACACACCCGCCGCTGGTTCATCCATGCCTTCAGTCATGTAGGCATGGGTCATGTTATCGCTGTTCCAGGCGAAGCCGGCATTGCCCAGGCGATCCACGGCTATCAGGCCACCTGTTCCCTGGGCATGCGCGCCAAGAAAAGCGATGGCCGCCTCGGCTCCCGTGCGGGCAACAGCGCCGCCCGCCACGTAGTCGGCGGCGCGTTTTGCAATCAGCAGGCGGGTGAAGTCTTCGCCGTGGCCCGTGCAGGAGACAGCGGCGTTTTCGTCGGCGTAGAAGCCGCAGCCGACGAGCGGCGAATCGCCGACGCGCCCCGGATATTTATAATGGGTACCGCCCGTCGAGGTTGCTGCCGCCAGCGCGCCGGAGGCATCGAGCGCGACCGCGCCGACTGTGCCGTGCTTGTCTTCGCGCGTCGTCGAACTGACCTCGCGCCGGTAATAACGCGGCTCCTCTTTGTCATTGCGAGCCTTCCAGAGTTGGTGCTGTCGCTCAGTAAACAAATCATCGAATGTGCAAGAGGGGATGCCATATTCTTCAGCAAAGTGTTGCGCGCCTTTGCCGATGAGCAAGGCATGTTCGCTGTCCAGCACTTTGCGGGCCAGCGAGATGGGATTTTGGATAAGCTCAACCCCGGCCACCGCGCCCACGTTCAGCGTATTGCCATCCATGATGCCCGCGTCCAGTTCGATCGTGCCGGTCATCGTCAGGCACGCGCCGCGTCCCGCGTTGAAGTTGGGATTATCTTCCAATACTCGCACTGCCGCCTCTACCGCGTCGAGGGCGGCTCCGCCTGCCTGCAAGACGCGCCAGCCTGCCAGCGCCGCCTCCTTGCACCCGGCTTCCACAGCGGCGCGGCGTTCCGGCATGAGCGTACCCGCTCCCCCGTGAACAACAATTGCAATGGGCATAATCTTCTCCTTGTCTGTGAGGTTTTGGAGATATTGTATCACGCGCGGCATTGACAAGCCCCGTTCCTGCCTGTTACCCTACGGGTACAATCGTTTGTTGGTAGTATTCCCCATGAATATGAGGAGGCACATTGCATATGACCAGGCCGCTTGACAGCATTCGCGTTCTCGATCTCTCGCGCCTGCTTCCCGGTGCGTATGCGTCGCAGATGTTAGCGGACTTCGGCGCTGACGTGATCAAAGTCGAAGAACCGGGCAGCGGCGACTATGGGCGTTTCATGCCCCCCTATGGCCCCGGCGGCATGAGCCTGTATTTCACCGCTATGAACCGCAATAAGCGCAGCATGACGCTGAACCTCAAAACAGAGCAGGGACGCGCTATTTTCCTGCGTATGGTGCATCATGCCGACGTGGTGCTGGAAAGCTTCCGCCCCGGCGTGATGGATCGCCTGGGCCTGGGCTACGCGCGGCTGAAAGAGCAGCATTCCGATATCATTTATTGCGCCATCAGCGGCTACGGGCAGGATGGGCCATATCGCTTGCGTGCCGGACACGACCTGAACTATGCTGGCTATGCCGGTCTGCTGCACTACAACCGCCATGCCAATGGCGACCCCGTCATGCCGCCGACGCAGTTGGGCGACTTGGCGGGCGGCAGCTACATGGCCGCGGTTGGCATCATGGCCGCGCTGGTGGGCCGCTCGCTGACAGGCGAGGGCCGTTTCATCGATGTCTCCATGACCGAGGGCGTCATGTCGCTGCTGCCGCTCGCCGCCGCCACGTACTTCAATACGGACAAAGCGCCTCGCCCCGGCCATGCTTCCCTGGACGGCGGCCTGCCCTGCTACAATATTTATGAGACGAAAGACGGCAAGCACGTCACGCTGGCCGCGTTGGAGCCGAAATTCTGGCACACCTTCTGCACGCATACCGGCCATCTTGAACTGCTGCCGTTCCACGCGCCTGCTGGCCCCGGCGAGCGCGAGGCGGCAATGGGCATGCTGCGCGCCATCTTCAAGACAAAGACGCGCGACGAGTGGGTTGCCGAACTGGCCGCGATCGACGCCTGCGTCGGCCCCGTCTATAACCTCGATGAAGCGTTGAACGATCCACACGCGCAGGAGCGCGGCGTCAGCGTGAGTATGACCAGAGACGGCGAAACGCTGCGCGCGCTGCCCACTTTCCCGCGCATCTCCGGCGTTGAGAACGCGGACAGCAGCCCGCCGCCAGGGCTGGGCGAACATACCGGCGAACTGCTGCGCGAAGCTGGCTACAGCGACGAAGAGATCGCGCACTTCAGGACAGGAGGCGTGATATGACCAATCGTAAGAGCCGCTTTATCGTGCCCGCACAGGCAGCCGATATCATGGATCAGTACCTCGACGATCTGAAAGCCATCGTCAATATCGACTCCGGCACGTATACGAAGTCCGGCGTGGATCGCGTCGCCGCCTACCTGCAAGAGCGCTTCCAGGCGTTTGGCTTCGCCGCGCGCCTGGAGCGGCAGGAGCAATACGGCGATCACCTCGTCGCCACGCACGCCGGCAGCGCCCCAGGCGGCCCGCGCATCCTCCTGGTCGGCCACACCGATACCGTCTTTCCCGATGGCGAAGTTGCGCGCCGCCCGTTCACTATTACGCGGCGCGATGGTCAGCGCGTAGCGTTGGGTCCGGGCGTGCTGGACATGAAATCGGGCCTGCTCATTGGGATGTATGCCCTGCACTTGCTCATTTCGTCTCAACAGGCCAGTTATCGAGAAGTCACATTTGTCTGCAACAGCGACGAAGAGATTGGCTCGCCGAGCAGCCGCGCACTGATCCAGGAGATTGGCCGCCAATGCGATGCCGCGCTGGTACTGGAACCGGGCCGCGCCCTCGATACCGTCGTCTCCTCGCGCCGCGCGTCAGGGCAGTATCGCGTCGCTGTGCGCGGTCTCTCCGCCCATGCCGGAGTCGAGCCGCAGAAAGGGCGCAACGCCATCCTCGAGCTGTCTTACCAGGTGCAGAAGATGCAGGCGCTGAACGGAACCGTTCCCGGCACATCTCTCAGCGTCGGCATCATTCACGGCGGCGACCGCGTCAACGTCGTGCCGGACTATGCCTACTTCGATATGGACGCGCGGGCCAATAGCAAGCCCGCCATCCAGGCCATCGAGGCGGCGATGCAGCGCGTGGTTGCGCAGCCCGTGCTGGATGGCACGCAGATCACGTTGAACGGCGGGATGCTCTCGACGCCGTTCGAGCGCAGCCAGCAAAACGAACGGCTCGTGGGGCTAGTCAAAGAAGCGGGCAAAGACCTGGGCATCGACATCCAGGACGTGGGCAGCGGCGGCGCGTCCGACGCCAACAACACGTCCGCCGTCGGCACGCCTACGCTCGACGGCCTGGGCGCGGGCGGCGGCCTCGCGCACAATCCCGGCGAGTACATCGAACTGGACTACCTGCCCACAAGGATCGCTCTGCTCGCGGGACTGATACAGAGGATCGGAACAAAAGGAGTGTGAACAGAGAGAGCATCTTCATCGTTTGTAGGGAGGCTGGCGCCCCTCCGCTGCGCAAGATCGAGGCTTGTATGTAGTCAATAGACATGCTATGATGGTAAAAAATACGTGGAAAGGGACACATGGCATGGCTCGCTCTCAAAAGCGCAAGCAGCAACAACCATTGCTGCCATCGCCGCAACCCTATGATAATGCATTGAAAGGACTGATGAAAGATCACGCGGCGGAAATCCTTCCCGAGCTGATCGCGGATGCGAAGTTAATCAGAGAAGTCAATAGCGAGATGAAGCGAGAAAACCTGCGCGCGGACCTGGTGTATTTCATCAGAGTTGGCAGAAAACGCAAGGTATTGGATCTCGAATTACAAACTAATACTGATCCGGATATTGCTTTGCGCCTGTTACGCTATCATCTTGAGTTGTATGATTTGTATCGGCTTCCGGTAATTTCGGTGGTATTGTACTTATTCGAGACGACAGTCCCTAAGTCACCGTTCAGAGAAAGTGACGAAGAGGATCTTCTCACCTTCCATTATCGACCTATCGCGTTGTGGACGCTCGATGCGCGAACCTATCTGCGAAAGCGTATCATTGGGATGTACATGTTGCTGCCGGGCATGAAAGGCGCGGATGCGGGCGTGCTGATACAGGCTATTGATGAGATGGCGCAGCACTATACTGGCGCGGAATTGGGATTTCGTTTGCGCAGGTTTCGGACTATCCTGCGGCGATCCAACACGGTATCGGAACAGGACAAGCAGATCGTGGAGGAGAAATTGATCATGGAGTACGACAGCTTGATTGATGAAGACCCGGAGGTCAAAGATCGTGTCGCTCGCAGTAAAGCGGAAGGCAAGGTTGAGGGCGAATTGGAAGGACTCCAAAAGATGGCGATTAAAGCCGTTGAGGATCAGTATCCAACGCTGGAAGATCTGGCCCAGCGGCGTATTGTGGCAATCAGCAAGCCGGAAACTTTGATGCAGCTCGTTCAGCTCATCTATAAGGCTCCTAATGAAGACACGGCGCACTGGCTTCTGGAGAATTTTGCTGCGTAGCCTATGAATTTCGGCAAACAACATATCCACGACCTTCCGGTCAACGACATCACCACGCTGGGCGGTTTCGCGCAGCAGATGGAGCAGGAGGCCAGGGCGCGCGGCGTCGAGTTGCCGCCGCCGGTGCGCCTGCAAATTGGCGAGCCGAGCTTTCGCACGCCGGAGCATATTCGCCGTGCCGCCGTCGCATCGTTTGAAAGCGAAATGCAGACGTATGGCCCGCCGGCGGGCTGGCCCTGGCTGCGCGAATTGATCGCCGCCAAGATCGCGCGCGTCAACGGCTATAGCGTCACTCCAGACAACATCGCCGTCGCCGTTGGCGGCACGGGCGCGATTCTCTCCGCGCTCACCGCGACCGTCGGCCCCGGCGACGAAGTATTGATGCCCGACCCGCACTGGCCGCACTATACGATGCAACTGGCTTGCTGCGGCGCGACTGCCGTTCCCTACCCGCTCGATTCCCACAAAGGCTGGCTGCCAGACGTGCAGCAGCTTGAACAACTCGTAACGCCGCGCACGCGGATGCTGATCATCAACAGCCCCGGCAATCCCACCGGAGCCGTCTTTCCGGCGCCGCTTGTCGCCTACCTGCTCGACTTCGCCCGCCGCCACGACCTCTACCTGCTTTCCGACGAGTGCTACGACGAAATCGTCTTCGAGGGGCAGCACGTCAGCCCCGCCACGCTGCTCAGCCGCGACGAATTCAACGCTGGACGGCTCATCGCCATCCATACTTTCTCCAAAACCTACGCCATGACCGGCTGGCGCATCGGCTACGTCGTTACCGGCACACCGCTCATGAAGACGCTCACAAGCGTGCTGGATGCCAGCTACACCAACGTCAGCACAGCAGTGCAGCGGGCCGCTGCCGCCGCGCTGACCGGCCCGCAAGACTGTGTCGTTGAGATGCGCGAAACCTATCGCCGCCGCCGCGACCTGGCCGTGAGCCTGCTCGAAGCGCATGATCGCTACCTCTACACCCCGCACGGCGCGTTCTACATCCTCATCGACGTGACCGGCCCCAACGGCGTCGCGCGCCGGGGACGGCAGTTCGGCCTCGACCTGTTGCGCGAGCGCAACGTGGCCGTCGCGCCCGGCAGCGGCTTTGGGAATGTTGCCGCCCACTGCGTGCGTGTCTCCCTGGCCGCCGCCGACGATGAGATTGAACGGGGAGTGAGAGAGATCTGTGAGTTCGCTAAAAGAGAGATGTAGCTGCGTCCTTCCATTTAAAGAGGATACAACATGAATGACGCTAGCCGGTGGCGATTGGCGCTGGCTCAAAAAGTTGCTCCAATTATCGCCACCAATCCCAATGTGCAGGCGATCATGCTCGCGGGTTCCACGTCCCGTGGCTGCGCCGACCGCTATTCCGATATCGAGATCGCTGTCTTCTGGTCTTCTCCACCGAGTGATGAAGATCGTATGGCTCCTATCGAGCCTGCGGGCGGCGTCTTCTGGGAACTTGACCCATATGACGAGGAACATGCTACCTGGATGGAAGAGTGGGGGATAGGTGGGTTGAAAATAGATATGAGGAACCGCACGATCGAAGGAATGGAACGCATCCTGAGCGATGTGATCGATCAATACGATACCTCTTCGTTCAAACAGGAGGCGATTTCAGCCGTACAATACGCGGTCCCGCTTTACAAGGCTCCATTGATCGAGCGATGGAAGGAGAAACTGGCTCATTATCCTATCGAACTGGGGCGAGCGATGGTACGGAAAAACCTGCTGTTTTACGAATGGTGCTGGTGGATGGAAACGCTCCTATTCCGCGGCGATGTCCCGTTATTCTACAACGAACTGAGCGAGGCGACATTCCAGGCGCTGAGAATGCTGATAGGGCTGAATGGTATCTACCATCCTGGCAACAAGTGGATGGATCGACTTATCGATGAGATGCGAATTGTTCCTGCGAATCTTGCCGCTCGCATCAAAGCAGTCTTTCACATGGAGACGCGCCTTGCTGTTGAAGAGATAAAAAATCTGATCCTCGAAGTGTACAATCTGGTTGATACGCACATGGCGGAGGTGAGTACCACCGAGGCGAGACGCCTGCTCGTGCGCCAGCGCGCACAATTTGAACAGCCGCCAGAAGGTATAGTATAAGAGCAAGGGAGTTAAAACAGAGCGCAGGCAGGCAACCGCGCGGTTGCCTGCCTGCGCTCTGTTTTAACTCCCTTGCATCAACTCCTCAAACTGCTTGCGATCCAGTTGCTCGCGTTCCATCAGCGTATCGGCGAGGCGGACGAGCTGGTCGCGCTGCTTCATCAGGATGGCGCGGGCTGTCGCGTAGCCTTCGCTGATAATATTTCGCACCTCGCTATCGATCAGCGCGTCCATCGACGGGCTGCTGGCGGCAGGACGAATGGCGGGCATACTCGCTGCCAGCCGGGATAGCTGCGCGGTGCCGCCGTTGAGCTTGAGGCTGCCATCGGCGTTCATGATCAGCGAGTGGGCCTGTCCCGGTAGAGACGTGGGATCGGCGCGCTGCGCGTTCAGGCTCATCATGCCCGGCTCGTAGTCGGCGAAGACCACGCCCAGTTCCTTGCTCATGCCCCAGCGCGTCACCATGCGGCGCGCCAGGTCGGTCACGACCTGGAAATCGTTTTCCGCGCCCGTCGTTACCCTCTCCGCGCCAAAGGTCAACTCCTCTGCTGCGCGCCCGCCCAGGCCAACGGCGATGCGCGCCATCAGCGTCTCGCGGCTATAATTGTAGCGGTCCTCTTCGGCGGTGAACTGCGTCACGCCCAGGCTCTGGCCGCGCGGCAGAATGGTCACGCGATTGACGGTGTCCGCTTCTGGCAGGTGATAGGCCACGAGCGCGTGGCCGCCCTCGTGATAGGCGATGATGCGCTTTTCGGTCTCGCTCATCAAGATGGGACGCAACGCGCCCAATTGCACGCGGATCAGCGCGTCCTCGAAACAGTCATGCGTGAGATGTTCCAGATCGCGGCGGGCGGCGCAGAGAGCGGCCTCGTTCACCAGGTTCGCCAGGTCAGCGCCGCTCATGCCGATAGTCAGGCGCGCCAGGCGTTCCAGGGAGACATCCTCGTGTAAGGGCGTCTTGCGCGTATGCACCTTCAAGATGGCCTCGCGCCCGGCGCGGTCGGGCAGGGAAACGTTGATATGGCGGTCGAAGCGACCGGGACGCAGCAGCGCCTTGTCAAGAATATCCACACGGTTCGTGGCAGCCAGCACAACGACAGCTTTGCGCGGATCGAAGCCGTCCAGTTCGACGAGCAACTGGTTGAGCGTCTGATCGCGCTCATCATTGTTGTTGACGCGCATGGAACGTTTGCGCCCTACGGCATCCAATTCATCGATGAAGATCACGCAGGGCGACGACTCGCGCGCTTTGTTGAAGAGATCGCGCACGCGGCTGGCCCCGATGCCGACAAACATCTCGACAAATTCGGAAGCGCTGCTGCTGAAGAACGGCACGCCGGCTTCGCCGGCCACGGCCTTTGCCAGCAGCGTTTTGCCTGTTCCAGGCGGGCCGACCAGCATCACGCCGCGCGGAATATGCGCGCCCAGGCGGTCAAAGCGTTCGGGGCTGCGCAAGAACTGCACCACTTCTTCGAGTTCCGTTCGTACCTCGTCGATGCCCGCTACGTCGGCGAATGTGACGGGTGGTTCCAGGCTCACGCGCGGATTATTGCTTGCCGACGCGCCTTTCGTCGCGGATACCGGTTTCTTCACGGAAGTAGGGCGCAACAGATTCGCCTCCGTTTGCGGCTTTTTGGCTTCAGATGATGTTGATGTCTGCTCTTTCACCCGTTCCACACGCTGGACGCGGCTTTTTGCAAATTGTGTGATTCGACTATCCATAGCTTGTTGTGAGTGATTGTGATTCCTGGGTGACAGGATCAGGTACATTATGAATAGGAGAAAAATGATTGGCAGGGCGCGCCAGAGCAGCGCCAGCCATACCGGCTGCTGCGCGGGCGGCAGCGTATTGACCGTCACATGGTAGGCCAGCAGCAGCGGCGTTAGACCGGCATCCCCGCCATTCGGCAGTTGCGTATACAAGGCCAGCGCCGGATCAATCTGCGCCGGTTGTGTCGTCGAGGGCCAGACGGGATTTGCCCCGCTCACAAAGCGACTCCAGGCCGTGAATTGCGCTTGCTCGTTGCCCATAGGATTCGCAGCCGAGGTGACCGGAGCAACTGCCCGTGCTGAGATAGGCTTCACCAGCAAGGCGTTGATGGTATTCCCTTGCAATTGCACTGCCACCACGTTGCCCGCTTTCACCTGCTGCACAAAGGCGCTGTAGCTTACAGGCGTGACCCCATTAGGGGTGGTATTGAACGATGGCGCAGGAAGCAAACTCGCAATGCCAAAAAGCGTGACTCCTATCATTACCAGCAAAATGGTTGTTAACAGTGATCGCTTATGTTTCCCCAGAAACTGTATTGCCACTTTTTTCGTTTGTCGCACATCTCGAAAGGGCCGCCGCTTACGTGTTCGTGGCCGGCGACCACTCTTGTCGTCCATTGTATTCTCCTCGCCTGAAAACTTGATATGTGTTTGTCCTGCCATAATAACAGGAAAGAAACCAGATGATGAATGGGCTGGAAAAGTCCGTTAGTTCCGTTGCTTTCAGGCGCAGCTTCATTGGACGCCGAGACACAGTGTACCCTGATTGACCGCCAGGGACAAAGGGCCGCGGTACAATGCAGTACTATATTCTCATTATAGCGAATATATCAAGATGTTTCTATTAATTTCATCACGCTGCACAAGGGTAAAAAGTCTCAGATTCCAGTGTCGCGTCTTGACATTTGTCAGTTGCCACGGTATCATATAAACAGACGTTTATTAAACGTTTGTTTATGTAATCTTTAAGGTAATGTTAACGGATGTGCGGAGTAAAGCATGAATGACTGGCGCGAACTGAAAACGATGGTTAAGGCGCTGAGTGACGTGGTTCGCCTGACCATTGTGTATCACCTTGCGCGCCAGGAAGAGATAACTGTTTCCATGCTGACCGAGAAGCTGGGTCTGAGCCAGCCGCTGGCGTCCTGGCATCTGCGCAAACTCCGTCGCGCCGGTTTGATCCACACGCGCCGCGCGGGCCGACAGGTCTATTGTTCCCTGAATCCTACCCGGTATCAGGAGTGCCTCCAACGTTTGCGCTTGCTGGCCGATCCCTCTGTCCAGTTTGAGGCATTGCCCAGCGGCGAGGCGCTTATCGAAGCTGAGACGTGGCCTGATGATTAATATGGGATTGACGCGGCGGCAACCATCGAAATACGTAGATACGGCGAGGGGATACAGCCCCTCGATGAACTCTAGAAAGCAGTTTGCCAATGACCAGCGGCCATAAGATCGTGAGAAGAGCGCTGCGCTGCGCTTCTTTCGGTCCGTCAATGTTCGCAAAGCGGCAGCAGATGACGCAGCAGGAGGCCCGCCACACGGGGAAAGTGGGTAAGGCCGACGTACACATGCACAGTGCCTACAGCGATGGCATCGGCACGATCGAGCAAATCTTGCATCATGTTGAGAACAACACCAACCTGGACGTGATCGCACTGACCGATCATGATGTGATAGAAGGCGCGCTGCGGACGCGCGATCTCTGGGAAAAGGGACGTTACCGCTTCGATTTCATCGTCGGCGAGGAGATCAGCACGCGGGAGGGCCATATGCTGGCGCTTTTCATTGAGAAGCGCATTGAGCCTGGGCTGAGCCTGGAACGTTCGATTGACCTGGTACACGAGCAGGGCGGTCTGGCGATTGTGGCGCACCCGCTCAACCCGATCTTTCGCCATAGCTGCCAGCGTGAGGCGCTAGATCGCATTTACGTCGCGCAGGATGTCTGGTTGGACGGCATCGAGACGTGGAATGCCAGTTTCTGCGGCATTGGCGGCAACAGCATGGCCATGAGCGTCAACCGCGAAGTGTACGGCTGGCCGGAGGTCGGCAACAGCGACGCGCATACGCTGGGCGCCATCGGACGCGGCCGCACCTGGTTCGAGGGAACCGATGCCCATGACCTGCGCGCGGCGCTGGAGGCTGGCCTGACCGCTCCCGGCGGTAGGTTGTGGGGCGTGGATGATTACCTGAAACTGGTTCGCCACCGCGTCAGCAAACGCGCCAGATTGTCCCGCTCTTACGCCGCGTAATTTTTGCGTTTGGGGCGCAATACTGCATAGTGCCACCCAAGAAAAATTACCCACTAGTTTGTTGCGGCCAAGTGTGATACAATAGGCATATGTCCAAGTGTGATACAATAGGCATATGTTTAGCAGGCGCTTACAGGAACGAGCCAGGCGCTTAGTCTTGCTACTTCTACGACCGTTGGCAGGACTGGGTGTCTCTCCGAACACGTTAACGCTCATAGGGCTGCTACTCAGCGCAGTAGCGGCGGCGGTGATCGCTCAAGGGCTGCTGTTCGTTGGAGGGCTGCTCGTACTGTTTGCTGGCATTTTCGATATGTTTGATGGGGCGATGGCGCGCGTGAATAACCGCGCTACCACCTTTGGCGCGTTCTTGGACTCGACGCTAGACCGGTATTCGGAAAGCATCATCCTGCTCGGCTTGCTTGTCTATGTTTTACGGCAGCCGGGGTTTCACACAGCGCTCTGGCCGTTTGCCAATGAGCAGTTCTGGATGATCATCTTCATTTTCACGGCCATCGTTGGCTCGCTGATGGTTAGCTATACGAAAGCCCGCGCCGAGGGACTGAACCTGGAATGCAAAACCGGCCTGTTCGTCCGCCCTGAACGTGTCGTGGTCCTGGCTGCTGGCCTGCTCTTTGGCGTGAGTGTCTGGGCAATGGCGCTGCTGGCGGTTTTATCGAACGTGACTGCCATCGAACGCGTCGTACATGTATGGCTTATTACGAACCGGCAAGCGTTAGCGAGCAACGCGGCGAACGGCCGTACCGCCTCTGCGGCATACGAGTCCGCTCGTTCTGATATGCCTGGCGCTGCGGATACCGACGCCAATACCTATCATGAATCATCGACAACGGGAAGTACGCGGTGAGATCGCCTGCTGCGCTTCCCACAGTTCCCGGTATTGTGCCGTTACCTACCGGTGAGCATGAACATTGACTGAAAATAACGGCATGGACATGACCGGACCGGTCATCTTATAGCGTAGTGGAAGCAATATGCGGAGGATGAGGCAGACAAAGCCGTAGAGGCTCGCTGTTTGCCTGATTGCTATCGATCTCTGCTCGCCTGAACAACGCGGATCGGTGTACAGAAACCTTGATAGACACTATCTTTCTTAAGTGAAGAAAGCGTTTCTCAACCGAACACCCGTTGTGGATTACATCAAACGGCAGAGATACAAGAGAATATGCTGACCTCGACCAACTTGTGGGTCGAGTACCCGCTGGTGCAGTGAACTGCGCTCCGGTCCGGTGTACTGAGACTGGAGAGCTTAGTGACAACACAACACATGCATTCTGAGCCAGACGACGTCGATACGAACGCCGTCAGTTATCCCCACGCGCCCGCCGCGGACGCCGCGGAGGCTTTTGTCGTTCCCGAGGCCGAGGCCCCGGCTCACGCCAATGGAAACTCCGCGGAACAACCCCTCGCGGACACGTCCGTTCCTACCGCGCCCGCTCCGGAAATGACGGATACGCCAACGAGCCAGGAAACGCCATCAGTTGAGATTGCTGATGAACAGCCCGTGCGTCCTTTTACTGAATTTATCGAGGAATTCCGCCAGTCCGAGGCCCGCTACCAGGCTGCCGTGCAGGCATACGAGGAACCATTGCCCGCTTCCACCGGCGAGGGCGCGCTGTCGGAAGCCGAAGCAGCCCCATTTGCTGACTCTCCCGCGCCGGGTGATGAAGCGTCCGCGCTGAAAGGCGCTGCCGTTTCGCCTCTGCTGCGCCCGGCCTCGCGTCTGCGCCTGCCGCGCCACGGCAGCGGCCGCCTGCGCGAAGTCGCGCCGCTCGCGCCCGCGGTTAAGGATGCATCAGCGACTGTGGCAGCCAATGGAGAGCCTGCAACAACTGAAGCGCCATCCGCGCCGGTAGAAGAGGCATCGCGCCCGCCGCGACGCTATCGCTTTGATCGCCCATCCCATGCCGCACCTGCCTCTGGTGCCGCGGCAGCGACACCAGAGCCGCGCGCTGAGAGCCTGTCTTCGGCTGAAGTAGAAGTTGCGCCATCACCCGCGGCGAAAGCGGTAACGCCGCCAGTAAGGCCCGGACGTTATGGACGGTCCGCCGAACCCAGCGCGGCCGGTCAACCGGCGGCGCAGCAGGAAGCGCCTGCCGTCCCTGCCCCAGTCGAGCCTGAGAGCTGGCAGAAACTCACGTCAGAACTGCCGCCGATGGCTGCGCCTGTCACCGAAGCTGCCGCGTCAGAAGCGGGGATCAACCCGGAGGACCTGCCGCCACTGGAATATGCCGAGCTGCAAAAGGCCAATACACGCCGCCGCCGCCGCAGCAAACACAACGGCACAGCACCGGTCGCGACAGGTACGGCTGCGCCAACGCCTGCCGTTGTACCTGCTCCCGCGCCGAAGACAACGGCAGCGCCGCCTGCCGCTGCTGTGCCGCCCGCGTCTCCGGTCGCGCCGACGTCTCCGATCGCCGTGCCGCGTCCAGCCGCGTCACCATCGGCGGTTACGCAGGGTCAGTACAGCATTCATTCCGGCTACACCATGAACCAGATGAACCAGAACCAGGGCGATGGCGCCGGCCCCTTCATGCCGCCCGAACCGTCGCCCGCGCGCGGCAGCACGCTGTCACAATCGAACCGCGCGCCGCGCATCGAGCGATCCAGCCCCGTCGGACGCGCGGCGGAGGGAACGCACATCACGATCTCGAACTTGACGAACGCCATTACCCAGGCATTCCAGACGCAGACGGATCGCATGATGGCCGAACTGCGGCGGGCCAACCAGACGCCCACCAACATCACCGTCTCGATGCCAACGCTGCCCTCGACCGAGCGCGTCGGCGTCTTCGTCGATGTGGCGAACCTGCTCTACTCGGCGCGCACGCTGCGCATCACCGTCGATTTCGGCAAGCTGCTGGACTTCCTGCGCGGCAATCGCCGCCTGGTGCGGGCGCAGGCATACTGTCCCACCAGCCCGCAGTTAGGCGATGAGCAGATGTTCCTGCAGGCCGTGAAGGGTCTCGGCTATCGCATCACCACCAAGAACTACAAGACGTTCGCCAGTGGCGCGAAAAAGGCCGATCTCGACCTCGACCTGTGCATGGACGTCGTGCGCCTCGTCGATGGCCGGGCCGTCGATTCCATCGTGCTGGTCAGTGGCGACAGCGACTTCATGCCGATGCTGGACTACTGCTCCGACCACGGCGTCCGCGTCGAAGTGGCCGCCTTCGACGAAGCCATGTCCGCCACGCTGCGCCAGAGCTGCGACCTCTTCGTCAACCTGGCAATGCTGGAAGAAATCCGGGCATAGCGTTCAGAGAGGCACAAAAAATACAGCCGCGCGTGCGCGGCTGTATTTTTTGTGCCTCTCTGAACGCTATCTCGTCCATTTCCCCTCTGGATCGATCTCCCTGATCACGCGCAGTTCTTCGGTGGTGGGAGGGATGGTCTCGGCACAATCGGGTGCGAGGCGCAAGGGCCAGCCGGTCTGCTCCTGCACGTATGCGATGGTCGTGCCGGGGTGGTAGGATTGCAGCAGAGCCTCGCCGTTGCCGGGATCGAAGGTGAAGAGGGCCAGCGTGGTGATCAGCGCTGATGGGCCGCCGCGCGGGAGGCCGACACGCTGCCGCCAACTGACGCCGGCCGGGCCGCGTGCGTCGGGGTAGCCGTAGCCGGGGCTGGTCACGTAATCGACTCTCTCGCGCAGGCGATGGCGCTCGTGGGGAATGATGATCGCCAGGCGCTGCGCGAGCGAGGCGATATCGCCCGCGCCGCCGCTGCCGGGCAGGCGCACTTTGGGGCGCTGCGTAGGGGCCTGATTTATCGCGCCCCCGATCATGCTGGTGTTGAGGTTGCCGTAGCGGTCGATCTCCGCGCCGCCGATGAAGCCTAACTGTACCTCTCCAGCGGACATCAGGCCGATGACGTTGACCGTGCCGGTCGTCCATAACGCGCCGACGTTGTTAGAGGCGTCGCTCATGGTGTAGAGCAGTTCGGCGGCTGGCTCGTCGCGCAGCGCGCCGGACTCGAAGAGTCCAATACAATTGGGCGCGTGGGTGCGTTTCGCCAGGGCAAAGGCGATGAGGGGCAGGCGCATGCCGACGAAGACGCGCTCGCCGTCGCGGATCTGCCGCGCCGCGCACACAACCATCAATTCTTGTGGAGTGTAGTCCATAAATATCTCCTATCAGGCGTACAGCGAGACAACGGATGGACGTGGGTAGGCGGCGCAAGCGCCCCATCCCCGCGTCCGCATCCTCTCCCGCCCCTACGGGTAAGGCGCTGCTGTGCATCAGTGGATGGGCGGCGCAAGCGCCCCATCCCCGCGTCCGCATCCTCTCCCGCCCCTACGGGTAAGACGACGATGCCGAGCATCAGTTAGTAGCCATAATCCACCGGGGCGGCCAGTAAATGCTGTTTGACGCCCAGGCCGCGTATGCGTTCCTCGCCGAGTTTCTCCAGGTAGGCGGCCCGGTCAGGTATGTCCAGCACCCAGTCCTGGAGCCAGTTTTCGTAGCTCCCCACGGTGCGCGTGTGTTCATGGTACTCGTGGTAGAACTGGTGGTCGCGGTTGTAGTAGCCTTGCACGGCGGAGGGATGCGCGCCCCGCGGCTCGTGGACGACGGCGCGCACTTTGAATGATGGTCCCAGCACGCGGTTGGGATCGCTCAGGATGATCTCGCGCGGCACGATCTCCTCGGCGACGATGATCACGTCGCGCGCGGCCATCATGGCTTCGGCGCTGATGCCGGCGTTGCCCCAGAGATGGGCATTGCCGTCCTCGTCGCTGCGCTGCGTGTGGATGATCGTCACATCGGGCCGCACAGCGGGAATGAGCAGGACGGGCGTATCGTCGAAAGGAGACGTGGCATAGTGGAAAGTCGGGTTCTGGCGCGGGATGTCGCTGCCGAGCAGGGAGCGCGTGGGCAGGTAGGGTAGACCCAGCCCGGCGGCGAGCAGCGCCAGCCCGATGCTGAAATTGCTATGCTCTTCGATGGTCAGGGCGCGCGGAATGGCCTTTTCCGCCGCGCGGCGGTAGCAGTAGCCCAGCCCTTCGCTGACATTGCCCACCCACGCCGCCTTGATCCTGGCCGCGCAGCCCGCGCCGATCAGTTGATCAAACAAAATATCCGAAATCGGGCCGATCAGGGTCAGGTCGCGCTTCTGCTGGCGGATGATCTCGTGTCCGGCGGCGAAGGGGATCAGCGCCTCCAACGCCAGCCCCATTGCCACGGACGCGCCATCAGGTACGTAGCGGGCGATGGCCTCGGCCATTGACATGCGTTTACTCATGCGGTACAAACTCCACGATAGAATCAGCGTAATCGTCAGATACGTATATAGTACCACGCTGATTGACGAGCAAGCCCTGCGGCTCGATAAAGCCCTGGCTTGCCAGCGTCTCGCGCTGGCCGGTGGCAAGGTTGACGCGGATCAGCGCGTGGATGGCGGGCTGCAAGTCAATCAGCAGCAGATTACCCGCCGGATCGAACGCGACATCGTCGGGCATCCCAAATCCTCCTATGCGCGTTGTCTGGCCGTTTGGCGCGATGCGCCAGACCGCGCCGCCGCACTCGTCAGCCACGTAGACGTTGCCGCGCCCATCGACTGCCGCGCCGACGGGCCGCACGATACCGGAAGCCAGCAGTGTGAGCGTTTTCCCATCAAGGTTCAGGCTATACACGTTGCCGATGGGACTATCCGGCACGATGATGCTGCTGGTGGCGGGATCGTAGGCGATGCCGTCCATGCCATCCTTACAAGATATCTGACCTTGCTGGCCGGGCAAATTGCGCAGCACAACGGGCGCGTTAGCTCCGGGAGCCAGGGTCATGATGCGATTGGTGTACTGCTCGGCGAAGATCAGCGAGCCGTTT
>Ga0207416_1002781_pt1 | contig 18032 bp, 16 predicted proteins | sample PaiPotPPM11metaG_FD_184107 | JGI IMG/M metagenome (GOLD analysis project Ga0207416, IMG submission 184107) | Iron sulfur acid spring bacterial and archeal communities from Banff, Canada, to study Microbial Dark Matter (Phase II) - Paint Pots PPM... ...
TGCGCTGCGCTCTGTCGGGTACCACCGACGCGCGTCCCTGGATGGGCCTGCTCGACGTGGCCAAGGAAGCCGCAGCGAGCGCCGCGCAGGAGGGCAGTGAGCGGCTGGAGCGTGAGCTCGAGCTGCTTCCCGCCAAGGAGCGAAAACGCTATGAGCGCGAAGCCCTGGAGGCGCAGCGGCGCGGCGAGCGGCGCGCCCGCACACAAGCGCTCGACCTAGCGCTGCGCCTGGCCGAGCTGTGGCTACGCGACGCGCTGTGCATCCGCGAGGGCGCCGGCGAGCTGATCTATGCGGTCGATCGGCGCAGCGAGCTCGAGCAGGACGCCGGGCGCTGCGACGGCGCGCGGCTGCGCAGGGCGATCGAGCTGGTGGGGGACACGCGTCTGAGCCTCGCGCTAAACGTCTCCGAGGAGCTCGCGTTGGATGCGCTTGCGTATCGCCTGCAAGAGGTGTTGGCCGTCGACGCGCTGCCTGTCGGCTGAGCACCTCGCCCGTCCCTGCCGCCGCAGGCGGCCTTCATCAAACGAGCGATCGCCTCAGGCTGCGATCGGCCCAAGGTTGGGCTCGATGCCGAACGTGTCGAACGCCATGAACTGCGAGAACTGGCGGTTCTCGGGGCCGTGGAAGTCCGCGGAGCCGGTCGTCAGCAGCCCGAGCTCCGCGCAGCGAGCCGCGATCAGCTCGGTGTTCTCACGCGTGTGGGTGATGTAGAAGGCCTCCACGCCGTCGATGCCCAGCGCATGGAAGCGGTCGATGCTGTCGAGGACTTCGCCGTCGTCGGAGATGTCCCAGAACGGATGCGCCCAGATCGCGACGCCGCCCCCGTCGTGGATCGCCTCGACCGCCTCGGCGACGGTCGGCGTCTCACGCAGGCGGAACGCGGGCTTGCCCTCGATCAGGTAGCCGCGGATCAGCGAGCCGACGTCGTCGATGCCCTCCTGCTGTAGGCGCTGCGCGTTCGCGTCCGCGCGCAGCACCGCGCCCGCGAGATGCGGACGGCCGATCGGTTTGCCCTCGGCGATGCGCGCGTCGATCTCCGCTTCGTCGAGATCAAAGCCAACCTCGCGCAGCGCGTCGCGCATGCGCAGCGTGCGCTTCTCGCGATCCGCCAGAAAGGCCGTCAGCCGCTCCGTCATGACGGGCCCGGCGTAGTCGATGCAGTAGCCCAGGATGTGCAGTTCGCGCGGCACCGACGATCCGGCGTCCACAGCGGAGATCTCCACCGCGGGCACGACGCGTACGCCCACGCGCTCGCCCTCCGCGATCGCCTCCGAGACGCCGCTGATCGTGTCGTGGTCGGACAGCGCGAGCAGCTCGACGCCGGCGGCCGCCGCGCGTTGCACGACCTCGGCGGCTGGCAATGCGCCGTCGGAGTGCGTGGAGTGCGACTGCAGGTCGAAACGGAGCGCCACGCGCGCCAGCCTATGCGATCGCTTGAGCGGCCGGTCGGCCGCTCAGAACACGTTCTCACAGGTCGGCCAGCGTGAGCGGCTCGTCGTGGCAGGGGGAGCGGGTGAGCAGGCCGACGCGGTGGCCGACCGCGCTGCGCAGGCGACGCACCGCCGCGTGGTAGCGGTGGGCCTTGTCATACAGCACGCGGTCACATTCGTCGACCAGCGCGTCGAGCCGTGCGCGCGCGGAGTCGGTCTCGGCAGAACGCCTGCGCGCATCCAGCCACAGCGTTTCCAGATATGCAAGCGCCGCGCCGAGCTGATCGTCGGGGATCGCGCCCCGCTGCTCGATCTGGCGCAGGACTGGCACCACCTGGGAGATCAGCCAGTGCTGCTCGCTGTGCGCTCGCAGGAGCAGGCATATGTCGGGAGGGTGGGAGATATCGGGAAGGTCCGCCATGAAGACGCCGTGCCTGGGTGCCGATCGAGGGAGCATTTGCTCTGCTCGTGGCTTCGGCCGGCGGACATCCATGCTTTAGAACTCGGGTGGGCCTCTCCACGCTTCTCCGGGCCGATCGCCGGCCTGGCCGCGTGCACGCGCTCGACGCGCGTGTGCTCAAGGAGCGGGTGCGAAGTGGCCGATGAAGTAGGAAAGGCGACCAAGAGGGAGAGATGTACATAGTCGAGCCCGATCCCACCCGTCGCACGGCAGGTCAGTACGCGCGCGCAACCGTGCAGCGCCTGCGGCTGCGAACGCTGGTGACGCTCGGCACGCTGGCGGTGGCCACGGCCCTGCTGGGGCGCACGTTCGGGCTGCACGACCCGCGCTTCCTCGGTTCCGAGGTGGCGCTGCTGGCGAGCATGTTCGTGATCTCCCGCTACGTGATGCCGCTGGTCGAGCGCCGCGATCGCGGCGCGCAGGGCGAGGAGCACGTTGGCGGCCTGCTCGACGAGCTGTCAGACCACGGCTGGCGGGTGATCCACGACGCGAGCCTGGGCAGGGGCAACGTGGACCACATCCTGATCGGCCCCGCCGGGGTGTTCACGGTGGAGACCAAGAGCCACCAGGGGCCCGTACGGGTGGGGCGCGTGCACGGCGCCACGCTCAGCCAGGCCCAGGCGCAGCGCAAGGCCATCGAACGGGTGACCGGCGTGGAGGTCGAGCCGATGATCGTCTACAGCCGCGCGTGGGTGGACAGGCCGACCGCGCGGCGCAAGGGCGTGCGGGTGGTCCCCGCGCGGATGCTCCTGGGCTACCTGTCCAAGCTGCCCGCCAGGCTGACCGACGAGCAGATCGAACAGGCGCGTGGGCGCGTCGCCGCAGCGCTGCTCGAACACAGCAGGAGCGAGCAGGGTGCTCGCGGCACGCTAGTTTGGTTGCCAGGCATGTCCATCGCACCCTTCAGCACGCGACCGGTCTCGCCAGAGCGCGAACGCAGGCGCGCGCGGCTGGTCGTGGCGATCGCCACCGTGGGGATCGCCGCAACGCTGCTCGCGTATGCGATCGCGCCGGGGGTCAGGCATGCGGTCGGGCACGCCGCCCACAACGTCAAGCACGCGGTCGGTAACGTCTTCGATCACGACCATGGCAGCGACGATCACGCCCACGCAAAGCGCCCGGCAGTCACGCACCACTGAGCCGCGGCTGCCGCCGGGCCCGCGCCTGCCGGCGATCGCGCAGACGCTCGTGTGGGCGTTTGCGCCGACCTGGTTGATGGATCGCTGCGCGCGGCGTCTCGGCGACGCGTTCACCGTGACGTTCGCGCCGAGCGGACTGCAGTTCGTGCTGATCAGCGACCCTGACGCGGTCAAGGCCCTGTTCACCGCGCCGGGCGACGTGGCGCCCTCGGCCACCCGCTACTCGCCGCTGGCGCCGATCGTGGGGCGCAGCTCCGTGCTCGTGCTGACCGGCCCCGAGCACATGCGCCAACGCAAGCTGCGCGACGAGCTGATCACGCTGCTGCTGGCCGGCCACGAGACGACTGCCACCTCCGTGGCCTGGGCGATCGAGCGGCTGGGGCGTCATCCGCACAAGCTCGCGCGGCTGACCGCGGAGATCGACGACGGCGACGGCGACGAGTACCTGGCTGCGGTGGTCAACGAGACGCTGCGGGTCAGGCCGGTGGTGCCGCTCGTCGTGAGGATGCTCCAGCAGGACCTGCAACTGGGGACGCGCATGATCCCGGCGGGCACGCGGGTGGCAGCATCGATCTACCTGACCAACCGCAATCCAGCCGTGTACGACGAGCCAGACGCGTTTCGCCCAGAGCGCTTCCTGGATGGCGCGGGTGGGGGGGAAATCAATACCTTCTCGTGGATCCCCTTCGGCGGCGGCATCCGCCGCTGCATCGGCGCGGCGTTCGCGCAGCTGGAGATGAAGCTGATCCTGCGCACCGTACTGAGCGAGCTCCAGCCCGCGCTGCCAGAGCACGAGCGCAGGTGGCGCCGGGGGGAGTGGAACCGCAGGCGCGCGGTCACGCTGGTGCCCGCTGCGGGCGCGCGGGTGGTATGGCGCCGGCGGGTTGCCTGAGAACGTGTTTTGAGACCTTTTATGGGGCCGCCTCCGGCGGCGGGGTTGTCGCGTTGGGGTCCCGGCCGAAGCGGCGAGTAGTTTCCAGAGGATGCATGCGAGCGCCCTGATGGCGCCCCCAGAGGCTGCCCCGATGACTCCTGCTGCACCCGCGCCTGAGGATCTGCTGGCGCGTTTTGGCCTGCAGGCGTTCAGGCCGGGCCAGCGCGAGGCGGTGGCGGCGGCGCTGGAAGGACGCGACAGCCTGGTGGTGATGCCGACGGGTGGCGGCAAGTCGCTGTGCTACCAGCTGCCCGCGCTCGCCGGCCACGGCCTCGTGGTCGTGATCAGCCCTTTGATCGCGCTGATGGCCGACCAGCTGCGCCGTCTGCAAGAGGCGGGGGTGCGGGCAAGCATGCTGGCGTCGGGCATGGAGGACGGCCACAACGCGCAGGCCCTGCGCGACATCCGGGCGGGCGTGACGCAGCTGGTGCTGGCGGCGCCCGAGCGCTTTGCGTCAGTAGGCTTTCGCGAAGCGCTGGCGAGCAGGCGGGTGGCGCTGTTCGTGGTCGACGAGGCCCACTGCGTAGCCGAGTGGGGACACGACTTCAGGCCCGACTACTTGCGCCTGCACGACGCGATCGCGTCACTCAACCGCGCCGGCGGTGCGGACGGCGGCGCTCGTGCCGACAGCGAGCGCCCGCCGGTGATGGCGGCCACGGCTACGGCCACGCCGCGGGTCGCGCAGGAGATCGCGGCGCGCCTGGGCCTGCGCGATTGGGTGTCGGTCCGGTCTGGCTTTGATCGTCCCAACCTGACGTTTGACGTGGTCAGCGTGGAAGGCAAGGGCGCGGTGGCGCGCAAGCGCGCGGCGCTGATGCACGTGCTGGGCGACGCGAGCGCGCGCCCGGCGATCGTGTATTGCGGCACGCGCAAGGACACCGACGACGTGGCCGCGCTGATCTCAGACGGCGGTATCGCCACGGTGACCTACCACGCGGGCATGAGCCCGGACGCGCGGCGCGCTAGCCAGGCGGCGTTCATGGAGGGTCGCGCGGAGGTGGTCGTGGCGACGAACGCGTTCGGGATGGGGGTGGACAAGGCCGACGTGCGCACGGTGGCGCACTGGGCGCTGCCGACCAGCCTGGAGGCCTACTACCAGGAGGCCGGTCGCGGCGGGCGCGACGGGGAGCCCGCGCGGGCCCTGCTGCTGGCATCGCGGATGGACCTGGGCAGGCTGATCCGTTTCATCAAGGAGCGCGACATGAGCGTGCAGGACGTCAGGCGCTTCGTGGCGGGCCTGCGCGCCCAGGCCCAGGACGGCGTGATGGCGATCGGGCACGGCGCGCTGGGCGAGCGCGAGCGGGTGCTGCTGTCGGTGGCCGAGCGCGCGGGCGCGGTGGAGCTTGAGCCGGGCGGAGTCGACGGGCTGCTGGTGACGCTGACCGGCCAGGGCAGCCCACGCAAGGCGCAGGCGGCGATCGCTGCGGCGCGCAACCGCGGCTGGGAGTCATACCGCTCGATCGAGCGCTTCAGCGCGGACGGGCAGACGTGCCGCAGGCGCCAGATCCTCGACCACTTCGGCGACGAGGAGCAGGGCAGGCCGACGGGGCGCTGCTGCGACGTGTGCGACCCGGATGCGACGCTGCAGGAGGCGCTCGCGGCGCGGCCGGCGCCAAGCGCGGGCAGGCAACGTCGAGGGATGGGGTCGCAGGCGCCTGGCGCGGCCGCGGCGACGAGCGAGGGCGGTATGTGGGCGGACGCCGATGTGCAGGCGGCGGCCGAGCCGGTGGACGAACGGGAGTTCGAGAAGCTGCGAGCGTGGCGCTGGGAGCGGGCTGAGGGCAAGCCGGCCTACACGGTGGCTGCCAACAAAGTGCTCGAGGAGGTGCTGCGGAGGCGACCGCAGACGCTCGCGGAGCTGATCCAGGTCAAGGGGATCGGGGAGGCATTCTGCGACAAGCACGGGGAGTCGCTGTTGGCCACAGTCGCACAGCTGGACTGAATGACGCGCGGGAGACTTCGTCGCAGGTGGTCGTCGCCAACTGGCAGCCCAGCCAGGAGACCGAACGGATTGTGCACCGCCGCGTTCGCTGCTCTCGTGGTGGCGCTCCCGTTCGCGATGTCCGCGTGCGCTTCATCTGAACCCTCGCTGGTGGCAACTGCAACGCATGGCCGATCGACGATCGTTGGATTCATGCAGAATGCCGAGCCAGCCGGGTGGGACCGCGCGAGCGATCGCATCATCATCAATCGCCGGGGCGCCAACCACATTTGGAACGCGTACAGCGTTCTGCCCAACAAGACGGGACTGACCTGTATCACCTGTACGCGGCCTTCGTTTCCGGGAGTGGGCACGGCAACGCAGCGCGGCGCCAGCGACGTCAGTCCCCATGGTGGCTATGTGCTTCTTACCATCGAGAAAGGGTCTCACCCGGGCAACGTCGGCAGCGCATCCTCTGACCCTGGTCGGGGCGTCTACAGCGACATCTGGCTGTCAACGCTCAAGGGCGAAAAGATGTGGCAACTCACCGACATACCAGCTGCTTCCAACAGGGCGATCATCTGGCCGCGTTTCGATCGCACGGGATCGCAAATCGTGTGGTCGCAGATGTACCGGGGCATCGACCTACGCCATCCCTTGGGCCAGTGGGCGCTGAAGATCGCGCATCTCGTCTGGAACGATGGCACGCCCTCGCTGGCAAACATCAGAACATTTGAGCCACAGACAGGTAAGTTCTTCGAGCCGTACGGGTTCTCACCCAACAATCAGCGAATAATCTTCGCCAGTGACATAGACGTCCACGGTGGGCTCCTGGAGACAGCATTCAACAGCCAGATATGGACGATCGATGCAAGCAGCCTGGGCAATCTACAGCGCATAAGCCCGGATGATCCGACCATTGGGCCGTTCTCGAACTACAACGAGTTCGCCTTCTACATTCCTGGTAGTGATGAAGTCGTATTTGGACGCACCTATCACTCGAAGGCCGGCGGGATGGACTACTGGACGGCCAACAGCGATGGTGGTAACTACCGACAGCTTACGTCGATGGACCAACCAGGAAATCGGCAGTACATGGGATACGCCGATGCTGGCGGCATCGCGTTCGATCCGAAGAACCCCCACCGTTTCATAGCCGGCGTTTCCAGGGGGCTGTTCAATGAGAGACTGCAAGCGATCCTCGTAACGATCCACTGAGACGCTGTGGGTCGTCTCCGAGCACGTACGCTACCGTTCGGTGGCTTTTTGGGCTTGCCACCAAGCGGTGTCTCTGATGGCTTGCCACCGAACGGTCGCATGATATACTTGCTACCGAACGGTGGCAATGGAGATCTAGGTGTCAATACGCTCGATACGAGACCTCGCAGCGGTCGTACGCGGTCGTCGCATCGACCTGGGGCTGAACCAGGCAGACCTCGCGTCGCGCGCTGGGGTGTCGCGAAAGTGGGTCTATGAGTTCGAGGCTGGTAAAGCAACGGCCCAGTTCGGTCTGATCCTGCGAGTTCTTGACGCGCTGGACCTTGCCCTCGACCTGATCTCGACCGATGACGCAAGCACGTCCCCAAAGGACGCGACCGTCGACCTCGACGCTCTCCTGGATGAGCATCGCGGGCGATGACCGACACCCTGGCAGTCGTCCTCGGCGACGCAATCGCCGGCACCCTCACGCGACTTGCCGGAGGCCGGTTGCGGTTCGACTACGACGACAACTACCGCGTTACCCAAGGGGCCACTCCCTTGTCCGTCTCCATGCCCGTAACCGTGCGATCGCACGCCGACGGCAACATCAGTCCATGGCTTTGGGGTCTGCTTCCCGATAACCAAGCAGTCCTGGAGCGGTGGGCGCGTGACTTCCACGCGTCCGCGTCCTCTCCCTTCTCTTTGCTAGCAACTCCGATCGGGCATGACTGTCCAGGCGCGGTTCGCTTCGCATCGCCGCAGGACCTCGACGAAGTCATCGCAAAGCCAGGCACCGTTACCTGGCTCACGGATGACGACGTCGGCCAGCGTCTGCGCGAGCTGCGCCAAGACAGCACCGCCTGGCTCGGCAGGGAGTTCACGGGCCAGTTCAGCCTGGCCGGCGCCCAGGCCAAGACGGCACTGCTCTACAAGGACGGACGCTGGGGCGTTCCATCAGGCGGGGCGGCTACAAGCCACATCCTCAAGCCGGCTGTAGCGGGTCTGGACGACCACGACCTCAACGAGCATCTCTGTCTCGATGCCGCTGGCCGTGCTGGTCTCGTTGTCGCCCGGACACGGGTTGCGCAGTTCGGCGAAGAGAGCGCGATCGTTGTTGACCGCTATGACCGGCGGCCAGCAGACGGTCAACTGGTCCGCATCCACCAGGAGGACATGGCCCAGGCAATGGGTGTGCACCCAGCCCGCAAGTATCAAAACGAAGGAGGTCCCGGCCCACGCGAGCTTGTGCGGTTGATGCGCGACGTGATGCCGCCACGTGTAGCGGACGACGCCGCCTGGCGATTCTTTGACGCGCTGGCATGGAACTGGCTGATCGCTGGGACCGACGCGCACGCCAAGAACTACTCCCTGCTGCTCTCCCGCGGAGACGTGCGTCTCGCCCCCCTATACGACGTCGCCTCTGCGCTGCCATACGGCACTCATGAGCGCAAGCTGAAATTTGCCATGAAGATCGGCGGCGACTACCGCGTCTACCCACACCACAACACCTGGCCGGCCGCCGCCCAGGATCTCGGTATCGACCCCGCCGCCGCGCTCGACCGCGTCCTCGCGCTTACCAAGCGCGCCCCGGAAGCGTTCGCAGAGGCCGCGGCCGCCCCCGACGTCGCCGCCCTTGATCGCCCGCTACCCGCCCGTCTCGCCGACCTTGTAGCTGAGCGCGCCGAGCGCTGCGAGACGATCCTGCTCGAACCCCCGGCTACGCCGATCCGCGCAGTGTCCGCGTGTTGACGCTCGAACGTGTCCGCTCGCTCTGTCGCGTCGGTGGGCCCGCCGCCCACGGCCGAGCGACCTCAGGAGGGCCGGTAACATGGCCCGCGTGACAAGACGACGTTCTAAGCGCGATGTGCCATGGATGTGCCACGAGAGCAGGCGCGTACGCGGCACGCGTGCGACATAGCCCGTCGTTGTTGGTCGCGCCGACGTTGCTCAGCTGGTAGAGCACTTCACTCGTATTGACGTGGTCTAGCGCACACGTCGGCACTTCCGCCCCCTGGCAGGTTGGGATGTCAGACGACCACGTCGGTCGGGCCGATGCAGCCGGTGCTCCAACCGCTGCGGCGCTCCGACGCTTGGGCCGACTCTCGAGCCGTCAGCGAGTTGGTCATCGCGGATGGACTCCACGGCGAGGCCCCGCGGTCCGGTCTAGAGCGGACCGGGTCGTGGTGCGAGGGCCAGAGCGGTACCTCGGCGCCCTCGACTACCCCCCGAGTCAGCGGGTAGCATGGCTAGGTGGCACCCTGTGAGGCGCGTCCAGTCCCCCGGCCAGCCATCGCCGTCGGGTGGTACAGTCGAACATATGTTCGCAATGAGCGATAAGGACGTCCGCGAGCAAGCCGCGGTTCTCGCGATGACCGAGGCCTCGCCCGGTCCCTGGTACGAGGTCGCCGACGTCGTCGAAGAGGCCGGGAGCGCGGTCGCGATCATCGAGGGCCAACACACCTTCTATGAGGAGCCCCAGGCCCTCATCGCTCAGCGGCTTGCGGAGCGCACGACAGAGGAGATGATCGAGCGCTGGGGCGAGACCATCGACAAAGCTCTCGCCGGCACGCCCGACACACGACTCATCACCGTCCTCGATGAGGATTACCCAAGCAACCTCCGCCGCATCTACGACCGTCCTCCCTTCCTGTTCGTCCGTGGCACGCTGTCCGAGGATGACTCGCGGTCTGTTGCCATCGTCGGCACTCGGCGCGCCTCCGACGCAGGACGCGCCCTCGCCCGCGACATGGCCGCCGCTCTAACCGAGCGCGGCGTCACCGTCATCTCGGGCATGGCCGCGGGCATCGACACCGAGGCACATACCGCCGCCCTCGACACAGGCGGCCGGACCATCGCCGTCATGGGAACCGGCATAGACCGCGTCTATCCCAAGCAAAACCAGGCACTCTCGGAGCGCATAGCCGCAAGCGGCGCACTTCTATCGCAGTTCTGGCCCGGCGCCCCGCCGCGCGGCACCAACTTTCCTCTGCGCAACGTCGTCACCAGCGGCGTAGCAATCGGGACCGTCGTTATTGAGGCCAGCTCAACAAGCGGCGCAAAGATGCAAGCGCGCCTGGCGCTGGAGCATGGCAAGCAGCTGTTCCTAGTCGAGAGCCTGGTCCTCCACGAGGAGTGGGCGCAGCGATACAAAACCCGCCGCGGCGCCCAGGTAGTAGGCGGCGTCGATGACGTCGTTGCCGCGCTTGAGGCCGAGCGCGAGCCGGTCACAGAGCTACAGCTCTTCTAGGCTCTCGGCTTGGCGAGCGTTCGTGACGTCGCGCTGCCCCTCGCCACGATCTGTCGGACCGTGCCGCGCAGTGGCGAGGGTGTATGCGCACGGTGCCACGGCTGCCCAAACCCCGGCTGGTCTACATGTTGGAGCTGCGACACAGTCGAGAGCCAACTGTCCCAGCCATGCGGCCTCATCGTGCCGATCAGCCTCTATCAGGTCGGCCACCAACTGCACCACCAGCTGCGCAACTACAAGGCCGAGCTGTCCGACATGTCGCGCGACTTCCTCATCAAGACAGCGGCGATTCTCGGCTACTTCCTGCAGCTGCACGAGCAGTGCATCGCGGACGCGGCCGGCGGACCGTGGGACGTCATCACGTCTGTGCCTTCCTCGACCGATCGCGAGGGCGAGCATCCGCTGGTTCGCGCGATCAAAATGCTGCCGGACATCCGCGACTCATACGAGCCGCTCCTGGAGCGCGGCACCGCAGAGATCACGCACACGGTCGCCAGCGACGACGGCTACCGCCCACTGCGAGCCCTGAAGGGCGAGCGCATCTTGCTCATCGACGACACCTTTACATCTGGCGCGCGCGCACAAAGCGCCGCGTCCGCCCTCAACAATGCGGGCGGGACAGTCGTCGCCATTCTGCCCATCGGCCGCGTCATCACGCCAGGCTACAGCCCTACCACCGCCGAGTATTGGAAGAAACAAGGTGCCCGCGTCTACGACTTCGACGTCTGCTGCGTAGGGGATCACTAGCTGCAGAACGCGTCCGGGCGACCGCCGCGCCGCTCGTGCGGCCCTTATGATCTCGCGCCATGGAGATCACCCCCGACAAGCGCAAAGTAGTCGGCCTCGTGGAGCAAGCGCACGAGGGCAAGATTTGCCTGCCCAACTTCCAGCGCGACTTCGTTTGGACGCGCGAGGAGGTCGCCGACCTGGTCCGCTCAATCATGCGCGGCTACTTCATCGGCTCGCTCCTACTCCTACGCTGCGAGCCCAACAATCCGCCATTCGCGCCGCAGTTCTTGCGCGGCTCGCAGCCGCCTCTGCGCGACGCGCGACCTGAGTACCTAGTGCTCGACGGCCAGCAGCGGCTTTCGTCACTCATCTACGCACTCACCGCGCCAGACCTCTCGTTGAAGGATTCGAGCCAACGCCGCTGGTTCTTCGTCAATCTGGACGTTCTGCTCACCGAACCCGATAGCGACGAGGTTGTCTTCGATAGAGCCAAACGCGAGCTGCGCGGTCTCGACAAAATCGCGACACAGTACGAGCAACGGATGCTTCCTTGTACCGTTCTGCTCACGCAGGAGCTTTTCTACCAGTGGCGCGACGGATGGGAGGACTGGCTCGGCCAGCCGGCGACGGAGGACCGAGACGAGTACCGCGACTGGAGGAACCGCTGGACGACCGCGGTGTCCGCGTTCCAAAACTTTGACGTTCCGCTTGTCGAACTCCCGCGCGTGGACGAGGATGACGGCGAGTCGATCGGTCGCGTGTGTGCAATCTTCGAGAAGCTCAACTCGACCGGCGTCGACCTCTCGGTCTACGACCTACTCACCGCACGGCTGTACCGCCACAACATTCGGCTGCATGACCTCTGGGACGAGGCGGTCAACGCACACGCTCGCCTCAAGGCGTGGTCAAAAGGCAAGGCCGACGAGCACAAGTTCGGCGTGCTCGTGCTGCGCACGCTGGCGCTGATGCGGGGGCTCGATCCGAAGCCCCGAATCCTCATCGACCTTCAGCCCGCGAACTTCGAGAACGACTGGCGCCGGGCGGTCGGAGCCATTGAGCGAGCGCTGGAGCTAATCGAGCTCGTCGGGCAGGACGGCTTCGGTGTCTTCGCCGAGAAGTGGTTGCCAGGCTACGGTCTGACCCCGATCCTCGCGGCGCTGCGCGCCGAAATCGACGACCGCAAACTCGGTCAAGCCGAGCGGGATGAGCTGCGACGTTGGTACTGGTGCAACGTTTTCCTAGAGCGGTATTCGAGCGCCGTCGAGAGCAAGTCGCGCAAGGACTACCTAGAGATGACTAAGCATTGGTTCGAGGGCGGTCCCGAGCCAGAGGTCTTCCGAGAAGCACAGAGCTGGATCGGATCGTCCGGCTTTCGCGTGCGGCCTTCGGCGAGCTACGCCAGTGCCGTGTACAGCGGCATCTTCTGTCTGCTCGCGCTGCGCAGCGCACGCGACTGGCGCCGCGGCGAGGACATCCGCCTGCAAGAGCTCCAAGACCACCACATCTTCCCGCAGGCATATCTCAAACGACACGACATCACGAAGCGAGTCGACGTCAACACCATCGCCAACCGAACACTCATCTCTAACGAGACCAACGGCAAGATCAAGGACAAAGCACCGGCCGAATACATCAACGACCCCGACATCTTCCCGAACGGCCCGCAACCCGAGCTACTTGAGCCGCACTTTCTTGGCGAGGACATCACACCGCTCCTGGCCGACGCCACAGAGGACCTACCCAACGACGCGGCTGCGCAGCTGTACGAGCGGTTCCTGCAGGCGCGACAAGCAGCCCTGATAGATGAGATACGCCGCGCGTGCGGCATCACCGCCGTCACGTCTGACGCCGCCGACCACGACGAGCCCGACGAGGATGCAGCTGACGTCAGGGCCGGGACTGCGCCGCTCTTCGCCTCGATCGACGAGCCCGCATTCGAGCCCGCGTAGCTCGGCGGGAACGCTCAGATCCCGCAGCGCCATCCGGAGGCTTCGCATCATCGCGTGCGGACCCAACCAGAAGCCCAACCAGATACATCAGCACCGCAACCAGCGGGGCATGGAGCGCCACCACAATGCTGATCGCCGCGAGGTGGAGGCTGAGGTCGGTCTTGGTCATCACTAGTTACGTGCCGCGCACTGCGAAAAAGAAGTGCTCGGCCGTGACTATCCGACAGCGCGCCGATTTTTCCCCGGCGCCCTACAGGGACTCCACCTCGAACAGCCGCCCCGATAGCTACCGCCGCGTCGCCGGCTCGACGCGAAGCTCCAGGGCGACGCAGAGATCATCCGCCGGATTCCATTGCACGCCGCTTGCGCGCGGCCAAACCAGACGTCTTGGACCCAGAACCGCTGCGTCGTCATCGACGAGCCGCTGCGCAATGTCTGAGGCGTCCGAGCCGGGCAGCTGCGCAATGTCTGAGGCGTCCGAGCCGGGCAGCTGCGCAATGTCTGAGGCGTCCGAGCCGGGCAGCTGCGCCCGAAGGCGGTCACTGACGTCCGCGAGCGCGGTGCCGTCGTGCGTATGCAGCGCCGCGATGACTCCGTCGACCAGAGGCTTGATGATCTTCGCGGGCATCGGTCGTTCGCCCGCGGGACCACCGACGACGAGCTCCAGTCCAAACGGCGCCGACGGCTCAGTGCGCCTCACCGTACGTATCGTGGTCGTCCGCGTGCCAGACCGCAGCGGGTTTGGTTGTCTCGGACAAACGGCGGCATCCGCCATGCCGGACCACTCAGCCAAAGTGGTGCCCCGTCGCCAGCAGGCGAAGCCTTGAGCGACCGGCGCGACGCTGTAGCACGCGTGTGCTCGGCCTCACTGCTCAGCTCGACGGGCGCAGGCGGGCAGAAGTAGCCGCGCTCCAAGCGCAACCCCGCACTCGCGGTCGCCGCGAAGTTGCCGGCGCCAACGTTGTAGATGACCACGTTCTCGACGTCGCAGAACGCATCCACTTGCGAGCTGTACACGGCTGCGAGCAGCGCGCCGTTGTGCGACCGCATCTGTCGGAGCGCCGAGCGCAGTTCGAGCATCCATCCCTTCGGCTCGAATGGCAGGCGCTCCGTCGCCCAGGCCTCGACCGCGCTCGTTCGAGACAACGACAACTCCCGTGATCGTGGCTCTGCTCCACCGCGCCAACCTACCGCGCGCACTACCGGCGATCACACGGAGTCACGCCATGCGCCACCGATAACATGGGCCGTTGAATGAGACGAGTCTTCGAGCCCGATGTGCCACAGATGTGCCATTTGCGCACGACTGCTCGGCGCTCATGCGCGAGATAGCCCGTCGTTATTGGTCGCGCCGACGTAGCTCAGCTGGTAGAGCACTTCACTCGTAATGAAGGGGTCCGGGGTTCGAGTCCCCGCGTCGGCTCTGTCTCGAAAGGCCTGCTGGGAGCCCTTGCGTAGCTAGATGCTAGACCCGCGCCGCGCCGCGGCAGGTGGGCCGGAGACCGACGAGCTGCGCCATTGGGGTATGCCCAGCGTGATCATCCCCAGCTGGCGCCGGGCGGTTGCGATGATCTCGGCCTCTGCGGTGGGGTTCTTCGGCGGGGCGTCGAGGATCGCCTCGGCGGTTGAAACCATCGCGTTGACCATCAGTCCGGCCAACAGCTGGAGGTCCTCGGTGCTCCAGCGCTCGAGGTAGGGCAAGCGCGCGAGGTCTGTGGCCAGGTCGCTGGTGAAGAGGCGGATCTCGACACGGATCGCTTGGCGCAAAGCGGCGACGCCGCCGAAACGCTCGCGTGCGATGAAACGGAAGTGGGTGTCGTGCTCGTGCACGTAGCCGACGAGGAGCTCGACCGAGTTGCGAATCACGTGATCGTTGGTCCGTGGGTCCGCGCGCGCCGCCCGGATCATCGTCCGCAGTGTCCGGAACGACTCGTCGATCAGGACCAGCCCGAGCTCCTCCATGTCGTTGAAGTGGCGGTAGAAGGCCGTTGGGACGATGCCTGCCGCGCGTGTCACCTGGCGCAGGCTGAGGCTCGAGAAGCTCTGCTCCTCGAGCAGCTCGAGCGCCGCGTCGAGCAACGCCTGGCGCGTGAGCTGCTTGCGTTCTTGACGCGTAGCGCTCACTGGTGTACGAGTGTTCACGTTCACGCCCTGACTGGGCCAGATGTGTATCGATCCGCTAGTCCCCGGGTAAGTATACTCCGTGAACATGTGTACACCGACTGAAGCGGGCCGATAACGTGCCTTCCGTGGCTTCGCCCCGTCGCGTTGGTCGTCTTCTGCTCCGGTCGAGCCTGCTCGAGGCACTCGCCTATCCGCATGGCGTTGACCGCTACCTCGAGCTCGTCCGGCCGCTGCTGGTCAAGGATCAGGTGCGCGCCGAGGTAACGGCGGTCCGCTGTCAGACGCCCAAGAGCGTCACGCTCCGACTCCGCCCAAACGAGAGCTGGCGCGGCCTGCGCGCCGGGCAGTTCGTCGGTCTCAGCGTGAGCATCGACGGAGTCCGCGAGACGCGGCCGTACTCCCCCGCCGGCTCCCAGCACGCTGCCGGCGGCGTCCTCGAGCTGACCGTCTCGACCCACCCGGAGGGAAAGGTTTCGCGCTATCTGCGTGACCACGCGCGGCCGGGGATGATCGTTGGCCTGACCCAGGCGGAAGGCGACTTCGTACTGCCCGACCCGCGGCCCGAGCGCGTGCTGCTGATCAGCGGCGGCAGCGGCATCACACCGGTGATGGCCATGCTGCGCACCCTTTGCGACGAGGGCTTCGCGGGCGACATCGGGTTCCTCAACTACGCGCGCTCCTCAGGGCTCGCGCTGTACGGCGCCGAGCTCGATCGGCTCGTGGACCGGCATGAAGGGCTTCGGGTCGCCCGCGGGTTCACGCGTGGGCGACGCCTGCCGCTCGACGGTCGCTTCCGTCGTGAGCACCTGGGCACTGTCATCTCCGAGCACGCGGACGCGGCGACCTTCGTTTGCGGCCCGCCGACACTCATCGACGCGGTCCGCGCCGTGTGGACGCAGGACGGTCTCTCCGAGCCGGTGGTCGAGACGTTCACGCAGCCGGCGTTGAGCTTCGATACGGACAGCGCAGAAGGCTTCGTCAGCTTCCTCGCCAGCGGCCGCCAGGCCGCCAACAGTGGCCTGCCGCTGCTCGATCAGGCGGAGGATGCGGGGCTCGCCCCCGAGCACGGATGTCGTATGGGCATCTGCAACACCTGCAGTTGCCGGAAGACCGCCGGCACCGTCCGAAACGTCATCACCGGCGAGCTCTCGACCGCCAGGGACGAGCACATTCGGATCTGCGTGTCCGTACCGGTCGGCGACGTAGCACTCGACCTATGAACCCCGACATCGAGAAGGAGCCAGTCATGTCCACTCCAGCGCCCAGTCTCACGCCCGAGCAGCTCGAGGCGTTCGGGCAGGAGCTCGACGCCATCCGCGCCCGCGTCGTCGCGGACCTCGGCGAGCGCGACGCCGACTACATCAACAAGGTCATCCGCACCCAGCGCGGACTGGAGCTCGCGGGCCGCGGGCTGCTGTTCCTCGGCTTCTTGCCGCCCGCGTGGATCGGCGGCACCGCCGCCCTGTCTCTGTCGAAGATCCTCGACAACATGGAGATCGGGCACAACGTGATGCACGGCCAGTACGACTGGATGAAGGACGCGCGGCTCAACGGCAAGACCTTCGAGTGGGACACCGCGTGCCCGGGCGACCAGTGGCGCCACTCACACAACTACATGCACCACACTCACACGAACATCGTCGGCAAGGACCGCGACATCGGCTACGGGATCCTGCGCATGTCCGAGGAGGAGAGCTGGCATCCGTACTACCTCGGCAACCCGCTGTACGCTGCGCTGCTGGCAATCTTCTTCCAGTACGGCGTCGCGCTGCACGACCTCGAAGCCGAGCGGCTCGCCGCGGGCGAGACGACCTTGGCCGAGAAGCGGGGAATGCTGGGAGACATCTGGCGCAAGGTGCGTGGTCAAACGCTCAAGGACTACGTGCTCTTTCCACTGCTGTCCGGGCCGTCGCTGCCGTTCGTGCTCGCCGGAGACGCGAGCGCGAACCTCGTCCGCAACCTGTGGTCGTTCACGATCATCTTCTGCGGCCACTTCCCCGATGGGACACAGCAGTTCACTGAGGAACAAGCCGAGAACGAGTCCCGCGGAGAGTGGTACTACCGTCAGCTGCTCGGCTCGGCAAACCTCACCGGCGGCAAGCTGTTCCACATCCTCGCGGGCAATCTCAGCTTCCAGATCGAGCACCACCTGTTCCCCGACCTTCCCGCCCACCGCTACGCCGAGATATCGACCGAGGTCAGCGAGATCACCGAGCGCTACCGCATCCCTTACAACACCGGCCCGCTGCACAGGCAGTTCGGCAGCGTCGTGCGTAAGATCGGCAAGCTCGCGCTTCCATCGCTACCAGGCCGTGGTGGCGGCGAGCCGGACGGTGTCAAGGACGCGGTGGAGGCGTGTCCGCAGGAGCGTCGCGCCGCCGCCTGACGCGGATCGCGCGTACGATCCTCCGATGCCGCCCGCCACCGCGACGCCGGCGGTGGCGGCGCTTGCAGGTGCCGTGCCCGATCCGCTCGAGACGCTCGCCCGCGAACTTGACGGCATTCGCGACGCAGTGCGCGCCGACCTGGGGCCCCGCGACCGCGCATATATCACCCGCGTCATCCTGGCCCAGCGCCAGCTCGAGCTCGCGGCGCGGGCGCTTCTTCTCGGTGCACGGTTCGCGCCCGCGGCTATCGCTGGCACCGCCCTGCTGTCGCTGTCAAAGATTCTCGAGAACATGGAGATCGGCCACAACGTGCTGCACGGTCAGTGGGACTGGATGCGCGACCCAACGATCAACTCGAACGCCTGGGAGTGGGATGCAGCGTCGACGGCCGCGTCGTGGGCGGACTCAACTGGTCGTCGCAACACGTTGATCGTGGAGGTGCCGATGGGCAGGCCAGCTGGGTGGATGACGGAGTTGACGGGCAGGGCGCCGATGAAGTCACCGGGGAAGCC
>Ga0207416_1002782_pt1 | contig 18032 bp, 18 predicted proteins | sample PaiPotPPM11metaG_FD_184107 | JGI IMG/M metagenome (GOLD analysis project Ga0207416, IMG submission 184107) | Iron sulfur acid spring bacterial and archeal communities from Banff, Canada, to study Microbial Dark Matter (Phase II) - Paint Pots PPM... ...
TGAATTAGGTTGAATTTTCTTTCTATTTCTATAGGATATACACTTCCTAGCAGAAGTGTAACCTAAGTCTGTAAGTGAATTTGTTACCTATGTGTGTAAGTACAACAGCTAATTAAGGATCTTTCTGCTTATTATCTAATGACTCGATGAAATTCTAACCTAAGTCAACTGTATGTATACAATAGACGATTCAACACTTTTCTCCAGTGTTGGTGAGTCTGAGTATTTGTATCCCCACATTAGTTATTATGGGAATGTAACAAGCAGGAAAAAGTTGCTTTAATCGAACCCCTTAATCCGATCTTGCAAAAAAGTAAGTTCGATATAATATTGAACGCTACAAAATGAAGTGTAACCCAAAAGTTTATTTGAATTGTGTACGCTCACGAAATTATGGAAGACAATGAACTTCCAAAGCGGGCAAATTTCATCTGTCCTTCATGTGCTATATCATACGTAGTAAATGCTCTAATTAAAGCGATTAGAAAACGACAACAAAGGGAGAAGGGCTACATCAGTACAACGAACATGCAATCGCAATGGCATATATCTGCAATAACAATCGATCCCATGCGCCATAAAAAGTTAGGTACTTCTTGGTTGAAGTGCATATGATTCTCGGCACATGAAGCCCCGCTACTATGGAGAATTTAAAATTCATACACAAACATATAGTCTCAATTATGATGTAGACACTAAAAGTAGTTTTTCAGCTTATCTTACAATAATACGAATCGTAATCAATAGAATGATATCTGCACTAATGACTTTCGAGCATTTTTTCATCCGAGTAATTATAGGCCTTGTTACTTCCTCAGAGAAGTATTAGCAAGGCAATTTGGAGCATTTCTAGATATGTTTTCGATCTCCTTCTTTAATGCATCTTGAGGAAGATAGCCGACAATTTCACCTACCTCTTTACCTTCACAGAAGAACTTAATCACCGGTATCCTTGAATTCCATATTTGGACGCCAGCTCCGATTCTTCACCCACGTTAACCTTTATGAATTTAATATTTTCTCCGTAATCTTTTGCCACTGAATCAGAGACAGGTTTCAATCGCATACAATATGGACACCACGGTGCCCAAAAATCAGCGGCTACTAGCTTCTTATCCGATATTAACGAATCCCATTCAGAACTTCTAATATCTGTAGACATATGATTTACTCTGTGTACCATATTGCTTAAAAGAGATCTCTTCAACTATTAAAAATCTGACTCAACGGTTAAAGATATGGAATGTGCCTACGGTAGTAATAATGTAGGCTGCAATCGGTAACGAAGACGTTTAGAGAATCAAGAATCAATATGCCTGCGGGGTTATTTTTTTCAGTTTTATGACTATACCTATAGACAGGCTGTAACAGCAGCAGGATCTGGTTGCAAAGCAGCAATTGGGGGGGAAAAAAGGATTTGCTTAAGAAAACGAGGCATTGATAGATTATTCTGTTGTCGTCTTAGAATGAAGACGTTTCACTATTTAATCAGATATCTTAACCATTATCCTTAACCATTAAAGAAATTGTTGAATCATTAAAACAATTATTATGTACATATAATGCCAATTAACTGTCACTGCAGTACTATCTACACCAAAAAATCGTATAATCAACGTTGAGACGATTGCACTCAACGCTTAGGCAAATGATAAGAGAGGAATACGGGAGTCATCAACTACTGACTTTTATGATTTACTTCGATGTCATTTATGATGGGGTTTGCTAGACTTTTAATAGTTCAACATCTACTTTAAGAGTTGGAAGTAACAGTTTTAAACATTGTATCAAGATCACGTATGAGCAAGTACGTTTGAATAAAAATAATCAACCAGACAAGGATAAAAAAGTAATAAAATTAATCATTATTATCGTATCAATAGTAGCCCTTATCGAAGCAGCAAGCTTACCCTCGTATAATAAGTTTCAAGAAGCAGCAGCACAAATAGGAGGAGGAGTAAATAGCAATAAACTCTCCTTATCGAGTATTACACAACAAGGTTCTCCAATGCTGGGAAGTACATCAGCTCCTATTACTGTACTAGAATTTGGGGACTTTCAGTGCGCCAAATGTGCAAGGTTTGCAAAAGAAACAGAACCACAGCTTAACCAGACATATATTCAGACAGGAAAGGCTATACTGGTATTCAAGCATTTTCCAATTCATGGTCCCGACTCTAAGACAGCCGCTATAGCATCCCAATGCGCTAACGATCAAGGGAAATTTTGGGACTTCCATGATATACTGTTTAGTAACCAGGGACCTGAAAACTCAGGGTGGGCGAGTGCAGACAATCTGAAGAAATTTGCAGGACAAATCCCTGGATTGGATATACAAAAGTTTAATTCTTGTTTGGATAGCGGAAAATACATTTCACTCATGCAGAACGATATGGCACTCGCGAATTCATTAGGATTACAGGCAACTCCTTCTTTTCTAATAGTAAAAACTGATGGGACAAATCCTGAAAAATTAGAAGGATCGCAGCCATTTCCAGAATTTAAGGCTATAATTGACAAGAAAATTGGAGGAGGGTGAAATTAGCCTAAATTGACGACAACAACATCACCATCAGTACAGACATCGATTGGGCCTATACTTCTCTCGACTAAGATGGTCTTTTCAAGGTGGCCTTACATTACTTTAGGAGGAGCTATAGCAGCTCTATTCTGGGTTATCTTTAGTGTATTTGATCAATTGTTATTTTTCTCACCGGTGTTATTCTTTTATTTGCCAAGTGACGGAGTAGTAGATTTCATTGTTTCAAGTATTACAGCTATACTAATGAGCATAGTTGTGGGCATGAATGTATATGTACTGAGACATTCAAGGAGGCTGAAAGTGAGCAGCTCATCGTTATTTTCAGGATCATCTCTAAGCGTGCTTTCAAGCATGTGTGCTAGCTGTTCTTCACTTGGCTTTGTTCTAATATCTACCTTTGGTGGAGTAGGCCTAACAGCATCTACCCTTCTAACCAATTACCAGACGCCTCTTCGAATTGTGTCAATAGCACTTCTCATTTGGGCGTATCTTTCAGTCTGCAAGAAACTAACTAAAAGTTGTGTTATTAATACCAAGAATAATTCGTCTTATGCCACTAACTAGAATGTCAGAAATATTGGACTTCGTTTTGTACAAGCCCCGCCTCTTCAAGGACTAGAGATGTTGGGAAATAATACCAGACTTGTCTTTTCGTCTATGATTGTTAGATAAGCCGTTTACTATACTATTTTTGCCTATCAGAATCATGTCATTGCTATATGCAAACAGAGGATTTGCTCCAATTTTTAGATTTCATACGAATTTCTTTATATCCTCCTCAGTAAATGAAAATTCATGATACGGTTCTGCTAGTTCGACAGAAACACACGTTATCGCCTTTCACCTCGTTCCATAGAGAAGGATAAAGTTGTATCTGTGAATTCAAATACCAGGCAGCTTGATGTCATTAAAGTATATTTTTGGTAACCATTCATTCTGTTGGACAATACGATGCTCTCTAGTAAACTGACTTAAAAGTGGCATTGTTCCACAGATATATCGAGCTAATTGAAATGTATGGCAACTTTTTCCGTGTTCATTCGTACAATCTTTAATTGAAGTATTGCAGGGAAAGTTTAATTGTCAAGGCTAGAGGTTATTCTATTGGAGCGTACCTTCTAATCCTTATAGACGGACAGGAGAACGAAGAAATTCCAAAATGGGCGAATTTTATTTGTCCATCTTGTGGCATTTCTTACGGGGTTAATGCGCTGATCAAGGCTATCAGGAAACGACGACAAAAACAGGAAAGCAATCTTATGAGGCAAAGTTAATTTGCGCTGTTATTAAATCAGGCGGGGGAACTTACCGAATTTTATCTATGGGTCTAGTAATAACAGAAAGCAATAATACAAAAGCAAAGCCTGAAGCATAAAAGAAAAAATTGAATGTTTGAAGGGGTTCGGGTATAATGACTTTTAGTTAATTTGATATCGAAAATAATCAAGATCGATAGATAATATTCTTACTATTACTATTACTATTATTATTCGTGTTGGGCTCTTCGTTCTCGTAGACAGATGGACATGAAGGAATAGGTCAACCTAAGTGTTAAGTACAGTTTAGACTAGAACGTCTTGGATGGTGTGATCTGCCTACATATGGAACAACAAGCCTGATCGTGCATCTTATTACAGACAAAAATCTCCTGGCAGCAATCTCTCTTAAGCAAGATAGGAGAACCGGCTCTAATTTGGAAAAAAGTATAAGAACCTGTGGAACTTCATGATAATGGTCACTCATTTGTCAAAAAATGTACCGGATCTAGAAAAAGGAGGATTTGTTCCGTGGTACCCTCAGACGAGGCGAGCATTTCATGATGATTGATACTTTATTGGATATGATCATGGGTATGATATTAGGAATGATTGCTAGTCCCGTAATGATGAAAGCAATGAAAATAATCAAGCAGCGTAGGAAAGTCGATAGAATTTTGCGCGAAATTTCTCATCAGCAAAGAAATTACGGAAGCGAAGTAAAATCAGCGAATACTCAAGGATAATCTTAATGGTTCAATATTAAACTTGATGATTGGATATAAAGAATAAAAGGGACATCTAACATACTTAGATGGTCGAATTGTTCGGAACTGAATTCTTCATTGCGTTTGGGATTGGTATGTTAATTTCAGGTGGCGCTACTGCATTATATTATGGGAGAGAACATATCAAACGGGTATTGAGGATATCTGATTAATAAATTGTTAAGTGTTAATTCAACAACTACACATGCCAAGAAAACAGAGTTTGGTCAACGAACAAATTTTGTATATGATCGATAAATGATAGTTGAGTAAGAACTTATATTAACTAAGCAGAAGAGCTAATATTACTAGAACTCATGAAAGTTCGTGAGTAGCTCAGGAATACATGATATTAGGTCTAAAAGAAAATCGTAGAGGAAGATTTTAATATTAAACCGTTAAACCGAATCTTTAACGGTTGGAGGCTTAGGATTAATACAAGTTAGTCTTTGATAAACACAGATGAATTTACGTGATTCTAAGAGCAAAAAAACAATAGCACTCACATCTATAGCAGCCTTGGCTTTAGTTGCCATGGTTGCTGTCCCACTAATCACTCAACAACGAAGTGCTGCTCAAGCATCTTCTTCTGCAAACATGACTACGACAACGACAACAACCACTGGACCACCGGGCTCTCTATTGAAATTATCCAGAACAAATGTGCCAATCGATATACCTATGAAGCAGGGATACGTGAACGGAAACCCGGTATTCTATATTAATACCGACATCTCTGATCAAAAACTTGCAGGTCTGCTAACAAACACAACCGGGTTTAAGGTAAACTATGCGCCACTAATTGCACAAGCTCCGAGTGATGCGGTTGCACAATTCTATGTTTTCAAGAATGGGATGAAAGGTAACGGAACTCTCGGTTTTCAGCCTACAGTAGGAAATGCACAGCCAGGTGACGTAAGCTATAGTCCATTATGGAAGATAAACATAGTAGAATGGAAGAATGGCGTTACACCAAGTCAGCTAATGTCTGAAAAAGAAGTACTTGATGCAAAAGCTAAAGGAGATTTAACAGTTACACCAACAAACATAGTAGCTAATTGTCCATTTGTACAATGGCACGGGGGTTCAATGGCAATCAGAACTGACAAGAATATCACAGATGATTCGACCTACGGACCAGCTCAAGTACTGAAAATAGATACTGCCAAGATGTTTGTAACAATGATAGCTCATAGAGGATTTGGTCCGGATGGCAGAGCCATATACTACATCGTAGCGGATGCTACACCACAAGACCCGGCCATGATGATGGGTGTAACTTTCTCACCTAATGATGCAAAATTGCTTTCGTCACCAGCTGTGGTAGATCTATTCCAGTTTATGAATGGAATAAAAGGTTCCGGTCCAATGGGATTCCAAGCAGGCATAGGCGGATCAGCTCCGGGAGATCCTAACTACACACCAATATGGAAAATATCTTTCAACTCATGGAAAGATCCATCAAAGGCTAGGATCTTGGAGACGCTCGCTGATATTACTGCAATGCACCAGGCTGGAATGATAACAGTTACCCCTGCTTTGGGTGGAATGCACGCAGTTAACTGTCCATTCTTCGATCCATCGACGGTATTTGCACACCAGAGCAAAACATGAAGAGATGAAGAAAATAGAGTCAGAGTATAAAGACCAAGTGAAGCCTATGGCAACAGAAAAATCCCTTAATTTTTTTGTTTACCAGTACTACAAGGGTTCAATCTGGACTTTAATGGTTGAAGATCAGAGTTATTATTTGTATTTCAGTAATTATAGATGTTAATCCAAGCATGCACCAAACTCAAGTGACCACGATTCAAATTGCTACCTTCGGTTCTGAGGGTCAAGAAGCGATAGCGGCAGGCATTAGGAATTTTCCTGTGCATAAACTAGCTTTGATTTGTTACGAACCCGACAAAGATAGAGCCGATGATTTTTCAAGAAAAATTAAAAGTATCTTAGGATTGGCTGTTTCTATTCACCTTGTCTCAAGAGGTAACCCTATTAGAGATACTCTAGAGAGGGTTAGTGAAATATTGAGTATAGACGGGAAGAAATTCCATCAAGTATTAGTGAATGTGAGCTGTGGTGACAAGCTAATTGGCTGTGCTGCATTATCTGCTGCCTTCATAAATGGAATAAAGGCATTTGGAATGGATGAAACAGGCTCACCAATATTAATGCCTATTCTGAAGTTGAGCTATAACGAAATAATATCTGAATCTAAAATGAAAATACTCAAGGCAATTGATGATGCAGCAGGAGGATTTATCGAAAGCCTTGAACAATTGGAAGAAATATCTGGATATGGTAAACCTCTTTTAAGTTATCATATCCAGGGAGCTAGAGACTCTAAGGGCCTAGCAGATTTGGGATTATTGGAGATCGAGAAAGGCGAGCGTGGCAAGATCTCTGCTAGACTTACTACATTAGGGAAGCTCCTGGTAGTTGGTACACCGCCACCGGCACCACCCACTACCCCATAAGAACAGCACCAAGATATCGACTTCTGTAGAGTTCTATTTCCATTTCTTAGTTTAACGATTAAAGAAATACTTTAAGGGTTCGAGTATCAGATTAAATACTAAATCATCGTAACAATATATGCAAAAACGATAATGATGATGATTACAATACCTGCTGCTTTGCATATGCGTAATATCAGTTACAACGCCAAGAAGGCACTCCTAAAGGGGATTCTATTAGGCGGCGCTTCAATCCTAGCATATGTCATCGTAGTTATTATGACTACTCCCCAGCTTCCTGCTTCTTTTGCTATTAGGGCAGCATTTGGTATAAACCCAATTATCATTTATGGAATGGGATTTGGAGTTGGACTAAACACTTTTGTTTCTAGCTACAGTAGACGAATAGGTTGCAGGATAGATAAAAAACGGAAAGGAATCTTTGGTATTAGTTCAGGTAGTACGGCACTTAGCGGATTCTTCTCATTTTTCTCTTTGGTACCATTAGGCTGCTGTGGAAGCATGCTTCTGATTCTTTCGTATCTGCCAACGATTTTCGGAACTGCATTATCTGTATCTTTAATCCAGTATTCAAAGTCATTGTCTTATCTTGGTCTTTTGATAGTTCTAAGTTTTGCAGGAATTTCATCGTTCAAGCTTCTTTCAGAATTAAAGCGGCAGCGCCAACAACAATTACAACAACAACAGCAGCACGGTGGAATAGGAGAACAGAATATTGATAAAAAGTCAAAGAGGGAGAGTTCTGCAGTTGGATGATGATAACAATAAAAATAACTCATTTACTTTTAGAAAGACCAAATGGCTTGTTGGGATTTCTGTAATCGGAATAACAGCTGTATTACTTATTGTTTATGTGCCTACAACAAATCTCGGTTCCTCACCTGCGTCAGTTTCGATCCCATATTTGTCAAATCCTGCCAAATTAATACCTGGGGTAGCTGCAGGAGCAGCAGGCCTACAATCTAACAATAATCAACAGATAAAGCATATCGTACCACTTGACCAAATTGTAAGCGGTGGTCCTCCTCCGGATGGAATTCCTTCTATTGACAATCCAAAATTCGTGTCAGTCGTAGATGCAAGTAAATTTCTAAAAGATTCTGACCTAGTGGTTGGCCTTACTATAAACGGTCAAACAAAAGCTTATCCACTACTTATTTTAGTCTGGCATGAAATTGTAAACGATAAAGTGGGAGGGGTTCCTGTAGCAGTTACTTACTGTCCTCTATGCTTCACTTCCCAAGTGTTCAATCGTACAATAAGCGGACATTCAGCAGTAGAGTTCGGAACTTCAGGTAAATTATACAATAATAATCTTGTAATGTACGATAGGCTTAGTGGCTCTCTATGGAGCCAAGCCTTAGGCGAAGGAATAGTAGGAACTCATGCCGGTGAAACTTTGATAAGAATTCCGTTTGACTTGGCATACTGGAAAGACTGGAAGCAACTATATCCCAATTCAATGGTAATATCCACAGATACCGGCTTTACACGACCTTATGGTGCTGATCCATATGGTGACTATTATACGAGTGATCAGTTGTTTTTTCCGATTTCTAATCTTGATAAAAGACTAGGTTTAAAAGAGATGGTAGTAGGATTAGACAATGAAGGTCAATACAAAGCCTACATACTACATCAGATCGAGAGCACTAAAATAATTAACGATAAAGTAGGTAATAAATCAATAGTCTTAATTTCGTTATATCCGCGCATGGTAAGAGCATATAGTCCTATAATTAATAGTCAGACTTTAGATTTTCAGTATGATGCTACCACTAATAAGATATTCGATAAACAAACTGGAAGCCAATGGAATTTTGATGGCATAGCAGTCAATGGACAGCTGAAAGGAAAACAGCTTACGCGCTTGCCATTTGACGAGGGCTTCTGGTTTTCATGGGCTGCTTTTCATCCTCAAACGAGGATATATCCTGGATAAATTAAATTTCGATCTATAGTGTAACTTTCAACAGTACAGCAATTCCTGCAAGTTCCGCTAAATGTACTACAAGAAAGTATGGCAGTAATTCTAATGCATACAATGGTTCCATCGCAAAATAAGCATATACTGCGATTATATCATGTAATATTAGCAATCCAGCAAAAAACATTAACCCAACAGTAAATACCGCCTTAGTGTTTTTGTAGATTCTTGCATGTATTGCGAGCAACGCTACCAAAAGAGCCACATTTACTAGTGCTATTCCAGCACTTAATGCCATCAATATTTCCATATGTAGGGTTAAAATAATGAGAGCTAAATTCTGTTAATTTACTTTTATCCAAATTTAATCCAGATCTAAGACGATCAGCAAACTGGATTGTTTCTATGTTTAAAAGTTACTCATCTCTCCAGAAATATATAAGAATTGAGATAACAAAGCATTAGAAATAAGAAGCATTTATTAGATTTGAAGTATCTCTAAGCCCATCTCTATCTTTAACCGTTTGAACGATCCCTTCTTCATGCTAATAAGAACAGGTTTATTGTCCAAAAAACCCTCTTTCAATCCAAACAGGTATATTATAGATGTAATCACACATCATAAAAAAAATATTCATTTGGCTTTTAGTAATACATTTCATCCAAGCTTATTATGAAAGTGGATTGTCGTACATTATAGCAGCTAATTGCGGGATCATCTCTCTCTCACATCTGATATACAGCATGGTCGATTAATATCACCAGCGAATGGATGTATTGACACTCATATTTCTGAATCAAACAGCTCTCATAAAACCCCCTGCATGACAATATGGACAATAATCAGAGCCAGCTTTTGTATGCTGTTTTGGGTCACTATCAAATGTTTGTCCAGTAACAAAATTAATAGATTTTAAGAATTGATTGTACGCGATATTTAGCAAGTAAGCAGGGTAGCAGGAGCTTGTCGGATAATAGAATAATATATACACAACTCCACTAACAATTAAAGTATGTTGTCATTAGCATGTCGGGACGCAGGAGTGATGGACTGCGATTATGTTGCTAGAGGAATGACAGAAGAAGAACTTTGGAGAGATGGTACAGAGCATATAATAAAGGTACATGGTATGAAAGCTGGGGATATAACTCCGCAGTTTAAAGAGTCATAAACAATACATCAAACATTCCTAAAATACATACACAACTAATTTCTAAGGTGGAACTATTCTTAGTATTATCGTATCGTATATAACTTTACATGATAATAGTAATTATACTATCCCTAAAGATAGGAGGCAATTTATTTTTATAGTTAGATTTCTTAATGTCGCTTGATGATGGGTGTTATAAAGCCTCGCAACTTTATTGGGACGGCATTAGCAATAGCGATGATTACGAGTGTCATTATGTTCTTGCCGTTACTTTTCTATCCAGTTTTTGCTGCTACAGCGGCAGGAAAGATGAATTTGAACCTAAGTCGTAGATACTAAAACATTAAAATTTCAGGATATCAACAACAGTAAAAAAACCCGATCCAGGTGAAATGAGTACAGTTCTTGGAGCTCTATTTCCTGCTTCTGGTAATAATACACAAATTGGAACATATAGATGCACTTTCCCTTGGGAAGGATGGGTTAATTCGACTCAAGGAGTACCTGTTATCTTAGCAATACAAGTCTTTGATATGAAGGATAAAGGACAAATTGTTGTAGTAGGTGATGAACCTTCTGTAGGGGCTATAGGCAAACCAGTATCTGGAGTAATCGCAGGAGGAACTGGAACTCTAACTCCAGGACCTATGGAAGGAAGCAGTATACCTGTTAAAGTTGTACTTGATATTGAGCGTTATCTGCAGAGAAACCAAAGGGTAATTCTAGATCATGAACCGGAGATTTCAGAAGCTCTTATTCATTATCTTTCAGAAGAAGGAGTTGAAATTATTACTGGAGTAGATATAAAGGAGGTTTATCAAAAGAATGGTATAAAGTTTATCACAGCATCAGGTAATCATGAAAAAAAGAAGAAGGAAGAGAAGGTCCAAACACAGACATTTGAAGCAGAACAATTATTGATGGCAACAGGAAGAAGGCCAAACACTGCCGATTTGCATTTAGAAAATGCTGGTGTGAAAGTAAAAGAGAATAATGGCGCAATTATAGTTGATTCAGAAATGCATACATCAGCAGCTCATGTATGGGCTGGTGGAGACGTAGTTGGAAAGCCTATGCTCGAAACACTCGCAGCCAAAGAAGGAGCAACGGCAGCAGAAAATGCATTAACAGGAAGTCATAAAAAGATTAATTTCCTTTCAGTCCCATCAGCAATATTTACCTCTCCTCAGGTCGCATCAGTTGGATTAACTGAAGAGAAGATGATGGAAAAATATGGTTACTGTTCTTGTAGAACGCTTGAAATGAAAGAAGTTCCGAAAGCTTTAACGGTTAACCAAACAGAAGGGTTGATCAAAATGGCTGTTGATCCAAAGAAAAAGAATAGAATCGTAGGTGTCCATATTTTAGCAAATATCGCAGCAGATATGATTCATGAAGCTGTTATAGCTGTGAAGCATAGGCTAACAGTAGATGATATTATTGACACAGTCCATGTATTTCCTACAATGACTGAAGCGTTAAAATTAGTGGCAACTTCTTTCAAACAAGATGTAAGTAAACTTTCCTGTTGTGCGGAGTAGTATGGAGTTTACATTTTGATCTATTTAGGGTTGACTAGCGAAGCTAAAAAAAAGCATTGTAATAATGAAGTATCGCTAACCGGTTATAATTTTTGGGTCTTTAAGGTCGTCTAGAACCAGAAGTTCCTAAAGACACTTTGTTAAAAATATAAAAATAAAAAGGTTATTGACGAGCTTCTTTATCTTGACATCTTATTACATTCTGAAGCACATGTACGACACAATCTAGCACATTCTTTACACATGTCCATATCGAATTTGTCACACTCAACTGCCCAAGCGTCACAGATGTCTGCAGACTGTCCACAGATCTTCTTGCTAAATTCACTGTCTCTGGACATACATTGAGAAGATAGGACACACATATCAGCACAATCGCGACATAATTGAATGCATCTTGCCATACTTTTCACATCTTCCGCCCGTAGGCAGCACTCAGTAACACAATACTCACACGCTTCGAAGCAATTGTTACAAGCGTTTATACAATTTTGGTATAGGTTTTAAGCTGTTTGAGATGGCCGCATCAGCGTTGGTATTGTTCTACTTTGGTTGGCCAATTCATGTTGGTGCTTTTAATGCATTAAAAGGACGTATTTTAAATGAGCATGTGTTGTATGGTGCCGCTGGCTTTGCATATGCGGTTGGTTTAATATCACTATTCTACACATCAGCGCCAGACTTCTTTAGTGTGACTGCCTTCTTACTACCTTTCACTTAACTGCAGGCTGGTATGGTACAAAAGTAAGACATGATACTACCGAGTCACTAAGAAAGATACTAAATCTTCAACCCCCAACAGCTAGACTGGTAAGAGAAGAAGAGGATAAGAATGGAAAAAGAAGCGATGAAATCATCGTTCCTTTAAGTGAAGTTAAAGTTAATGATCTTATCCTTGTAAAAGGAGGAGAAAAAATACCAGTGGACGGAATAGTGGAATCTAGCGAATCAACCGTTAGTGAAGCTATCCTGACTGGAGAATCTGAACCTATCCACAAAAGAAATGGAGATACTGTTCTTGCAGGTTCTACTAATGGGGACGGTTTACTCCTTATCAGGACTTCAAAGGTTGCAAGCGAGACTATGTTTATGAGAGTTGCTGGAAATGTGAAGCAAATCCAAGAAGCAAAGCCAAGAAGCAAAGCCATTACTACTTACGATATTTGACATAGTAATAGATAAGTTCGTAATAGCAGTTTTGGCTCTTGCTGGTCTGACAGCAGTAGGCTGGGTGGCTTTTAATCTAATAACTGGAGCAAATCAATGGTTACAGACCATATACGCGCCTTTATCTGTTCTTGTTATTGGTTATCCTTGTGGCATTGGTCTTAGCACTCCGCCTGTCAAGATGCGGGCAATTTCAATTGCAGCAGAGAAGGGAGTACTGATAAATGATGCTTCAGCGCTGTTTGCAATTACTAAAGCAGACACAATAGTCCTTGACAAAACTGGAACTATTACAGAGGGAAGACCCAGAGTTAACAAGATTGTCACATTTGGCGGACGCAGCAAACAACTTACACTTGAACACGCTGTAAGTATAGAAATGGGTTCAAGTCATCCAATAGCTAATGCAATTGTGGAAGAAGCGAAAAAGAATGGCATTAAACTAAAGGCTTCTGCTCTAAATACAAAGCAATTTCCAGGTAAAGGAGTAAAAGGATCACTTAATGGAGGTTATGAGATAATTATTGGTACACAAGAATTCCTAAAGGAACAAGGCATAGATACTACTGCCAATTTGACAGAAGAAGAATCACAAAAGATACAATCCATAGATTCACCTGTCTTTGTTGCGTTTAACGGTAAGCTCGAAGGTGTTTTCGGAATCTCCGACAATATCAGGCAGGGAATTAAATCGACAATTAAGCACTTGATGCAGACAGGATTTAATATAATCATGCTTACAGGGGACACCAAAGCAGTAGCAGAGAAGGTTGCTTCCACACTAGGAATCCGATTTGAAGCCAGGATGTCTCCAACGGAAAAAGCTGAATATGTTAAAAGGTTGCAAAATTCTACAAGTGAAAAGAAGAACGGGTGGAATAAAAGGAGTAGAGCTGTAATTGCTGTTGGTGATGGAGTAAATGATGCACCGGCCCTAGCTCAAGCTGATGCTGGAATGGCAATTGGTTCAGGAATAGACATTAGTAAAAGAGACTGCATCATTTGTTCTTCTTACAGATGATATAGCCGTCATACCTGCAATGGTCAGTCTAGGAAAAAAGTTTACAGCTGCAGTAAAGCGTAACGTATTCCTTGCACTTGCATTCAATGTAATAGGTATACCTATAGCAGCATTGGGCTATCTTAATCCATTTACAGCGATGTTAATCATGATAGCCGATGTATCGGCAGTATTTGCCAGTACAAGGTTGTTGAGGAAGCCACGATCACCATCACAAAATGACACTGAAACGTTGGAAGAAAGGTCGGATCTAAACTCAAGCGCTGCTCATGAGGGCATAATTATCAAAAAAGAGAGAAATTAGGAATGTCGATAGTATTTGAAAAATCTCCTACAATAACGGAAGTACTAATAACAAACACTGAGAAGGCAAAGGCACTTGAAGATCCAATAAAGGTAGCGATCATTGACATTCTTTCTCACAATACAATGTCCGTAGAAGAAATAACTAATGAGCTTAAGAAAACTAAAAAATTCAACAAGGCTCCGACTAGCATAAGGCATCATGTAGAAATTTTAAAAGGCGCAGGGTTGATAGGGCTTGTTAAGCTGAAGGAAGCCAAGGGTGGAGGGATGTTGAAATATTATGCATCAAATACAAAGCTTCTAAGCTTCGACGCTCCGAAGGACTTTGAAATTAAATTTAAGCCTGCGATAGATGAAGTTAGTAAAGACATAATAAGGCTGATATCTGAATTGGTTAAAAAATATGACAAAGATTTGAAAGTAATAGCAGAAACATTAAAACCATGTCCATATTGTAATACACAACATTTTGTCGAGTTTTTGTTACTTGAAATATTGCGTAGTGCAACTATAGAAGCGGTAGAAAAGAAGGAATTCTCGGAGCTAATAAAAACTGTGTAATATGAGCAGTACACACTTATAGTTATCAATCAGTAACTCGTCTCGCTCTATTATTACCTTTACCTTCGCATTAGCAGGCTTAAAATCAAGAAATGGACATTTTCCATGAGAGCATGATGTTTTATCGTTTTGAAGTGTTGGTTTGAAATGAATACGGCGAACATCAATACAAAGACTAAAGGAGTTGTATTAGACATATGCCTAGAGTCCCTGGCAAATATGCTTCTACTACTGAAAATTAAATTTCGTTAATGAGAATGATATCATATCTTCTAGAACAGTATCAGGATCTACAGTAATCCTTTCCTCGCCACGACGAAGAACAAATAATTATTTTTTATTGCTAACAAATATAATCAATAATTTGATCCTAAAAGAAATAGTCAATATACGTAATATTTATCAATTCACATAATTAAAAAATAGGGGATTTAGGCTAGGACCAGTTTATTAGATACCTAGAAGAGATAGAAAGGAATTGTCTGTGAGGGAGCTTGAAGACATGGTTGTACCACCATCATGCGAATGATTGGGATGGCCCGGATGGTCTACACCATTGCATGCATATGCAGTATTTGCAATTCCTAATCCAGTAGCAGCCCCTACTCCTAAAACTAATACCAGTCCTACTGCTATTCCTGACAAAAGTAGTTTTCTTGTATCAGTTATTTTGCCTTTTGTTTGTTGTGTTCTCATCATGTTCTTATTTCACCTTTCCTTGATGCTTTTTTACTGTGCGACTTAGATTCACAGCCGCATTTGGTACACATATTGCATCGTATATACTATCAATGTAAAAGTATTTAAATTATCAAGTTGGTAGTAAAGCAGTAACTATGCTTAAGGATAGTGATGTTAGTAATAGTAATGAGCACATTTGTCTATGTCCTTTAAAAGGTGTCATAGATGTAATTGGAAAGAAATGGTCTTTGTTAGTTGTAAATGCTATTGGAAACCATAGAAGGTTAAGGTTCAATAATATAATGCAAGAGATAAGTATTAGCCCTAGGACTTTAACAGATACTTTAAAAGAGCTGGAGTCATACAAGCTAATTAGGAGAGAATCATTTAATGAGATTCCTCCCAGAGTAGAATATTCATTAACAGATAAGGGTAAGGAGCTAAGAAAAGCAATAATTCCATTATTGCATTGGGCATCATCAATGACAGATCAAGATAATTTTGAGTCCTGTTGTAGTAGAACTAATGAAGAATCAACACTACTGCCTCTAAAAAAATGAAGAAAGGCTGTTGAATAGAACCCGTGGATGCCTGTTTAATCTTTTACTAACTTTTCTAGAAGGTGGTAGGAAATATTACCACCTCATCATCAACATAGCCCTCTGGACTTGAGGATTATCGTGTATATACATTACACAAAAAAATTAAAAGTCAAGGTTGAAACTATCGTTAAAAAATAGTATGTTGTGTCTCATGAAAAAAAGTCAACTAAAGCACCTAATATAATAAAATTAGAAGATGAGATGATGATGAGATCACCTATCATTCTATTAACTTTACAATTCTAGTGTTGTTGAATTGCCATCTCTTACATAGAAGTTGGTTGGCCACGGATTTCTCCATTAGGATTTGCTTGTGTATGGACATTAACATACGCCTCTCGATTATTCAGCAGGTTGATTAAGTCACTCAGTTGTTTACCAGCTAATGGTCCTTCAAGTTTCGCAGAGGTAATATTTCCTTGTGACAGGGTTCCATTGGTCGTTGCTGAAGGAGAGCCTGTTTTAAATAATGTGACTATTACTGGTCCATTTTCACCTACTTTGCCTAGGTGTATATGAGCAGCTGTAACCTTTTGCATATTACTGACACTGACGTTATAGCTCATGCTATTTGCTCCAGTAATGGTGAATTCAGCGATACCTGTTGCATTGGTATCTTTGGGTGGAACTTCATTTTTACCTGTAAGTTTAGCATCAAAAAATTTTCCCTGCTGTGCAAATGCGGACGTACTTGTACCAGTCAATTCTGCAAATCCTAACACACTAGCGATGGTCCCAAAGGTTAAGACTGCTACGATGGCAGTTACTTTTAGTATTGTATTATTAGTCATTATCTGCTGCAACTGAAATATTTATATTTATACTTTTTTCCAGATTGCCTCCAAATTGAAAGGTGATGGTGATGGTGATTGACACGCCTTTGATTTACTTCAAATGCTAAATTCCTTATATCACTACTCGGATCAATCTTCAGCGCCGATTTTTATGCACCACTAAATCGGAGGAGATTCTAAGGCAGCTTCAGAAAGCTTTTCAAGATGATGTCATGTTGATATAACACTAGTAAGCAGAGATAACTTCTTTCTGTTTACACCAATGCTTCCCGAAGTATCGTCTGGTATGATAGAGACAAGATATATACTAACACCTGTCAGAACTTTTTGCAAGAGAGCCAAGTTTTATGAAGCTGACGTAGACGCAATAGATTTGAAGAATAAACATGTTGTTATAGCTCATGCAATTGGAAAGCAGACTCGCAGTCATACATTAAAATATGATTATATTGTTTTGGCGCTTGGTGGCAAGACAAGCTTCTTTGGAATGACTGAGGTAGCAAATAATGCACTAACTATAAAAAGCATTGGTGATGCAATAGTGCTCCGAAATCACATCATAAGTATGTTAGAACAAGCCGACATTGAACACGAAGACATAGAGCTAAGAAGAAGTTTGATGACATTTGTAATAGTTGGTGGAGGCTTCTCTGGGGTTGAAGTTGCTGGAGAATTAAATGATTTTGTGCGTGAATCGATCGAACATTTTTATCACAACCTCGACCGGATAGATGCTCGAGTAATACTTGTTAATTCTGGTGATAGAATTTTGCCAGAAGTAACAGAAGATCTAGCTCAATTTGCGTTACAACAATTGAGAAAGAATGGTGTAGAGGTAATGTTGAATACTCGTCTTGTAGGAGCTACGCAAGATATGGTGAAATTAAACAACGACAACTTGATATCATGCAATACTTTGATCTGGGCTGGAGGAGCATTACCTGATGCTAAGCTTATCGGAAATCTTCTATGTGATCATGACAAGTCTGGCAGATTAGTTGCTAATAAGTATCTAGAAATTAATGGATATGAGAATAGTGCTTTCGTGGTTGGTGACTGCGCATGTGTTACGGATCCTCACACAGGAAGTCCTTATCCACCGACAGCACAACATGCTTTAAGACAGGCAAAGGTAGCTACAAAAAACATAATTTTTGCGATTAATGGTAAGCCTAATGATAGGAAGATAATTTTTGATTACAAAACAAAGGGAGTGATGGCACTGATTGGAAA
>Ga0207416_1002783_pt1 | contig 18030 bp, 14 predicted proteins | sample PaiPotPPM11metaG_FD_184107 | JGI IMG/M metagenome (GOLD analysis project Ga0207416, IMG submission 184107) | Iron sulfur acid spring bacterial and archeal communities from Banff, Canada, to study Microbial Dark Matter (Phase II) - Paint Pots PPM... ...
ACGGCTGCGGCAGCAAGTGGGATAACCAGCAGACGGCGCCGGTCGGCTCGTTCTACCCGAACGAGTTCGGTCTCTACGACATGGTCGGCAATGTCTTGGAGTGGACCAAGGATTGCGTCCACAAAAATTACAATGACGCGCCGGCGGACGGCTCGGCGTGGCTGCAAGCCAATGGCGGTGATTGCACCAATCGTATCCTCCGCGGCGGTTCCTGGGACGACACTCCTGCCGTCCTCCGCTCCGCGAACCGCGGCAGGGGCGCCTCCGGGACCCGGAACGGCGATATCGGCTTCCGGCTTGGCCGGACGCTTCTTACCCCTTGAATCTTTGTTACTTTGTCTCTTGGGGTCCAGGGGCGAAGCCCCTGGTCGCTATTTTTGGAGGATGCCATGAATGACCATGTCAAGCGCACCGGCCCTGCCGTCGAAGCCCACTATCAGTTCCTGCTGTGGCTCGTTCCCACTGTCGATCGGTTTCCGAAGAGCCAGAAATTTGTGTTCGGGGACCGCGTCCTTAACCTCGCTCTCGACGTTTTGGAATTTCTTGTTGAGGCTGCCTTCACGAGGGACAGAAAATCACACCTTGCGCGCGCGAATCTGGGTATAGACAAGCTGCGCTTTCTCATTCGGATGTCGGCGGACTTTCGCTACCTCGATCGCCGACGCTACGAGCACGCCGCGCGCTTGCTCGACGAGATCGGGCGTCTGATTGGCGGCTGGAGCAAGGCCCACGATGCCGCTACGGCAGGATAACTTGTTCAACCGCATCGCCAATTTTCAGGCTTTGCATGCGGCTGCCCACCGGGCCATCAAAGGCAAGCGCAAGAAGCCCGGCGCCGCCGCGTTCTTCGCCGATCTGGAGGGCGAGCTTCTCGCGTTGGAGCGGCAACTGCGCGCTGGCGCCTATCGGCCGGGCCGCTATGTCGCCTTCGAAGTCAACGACCCGAAAAAGCGGATCGTCTCGGCGGCCCCGTTTCGCGACCGCGTCGTGCATCACGCGCTCTGTGCGCCGCGATTTGCTTCATCCGCCCCCGCGGAGCGTAGCGCAGCGGGGGAGGGGGACCGCGCGAAGCGCGGTGGAGGGGGCCTCTGAGCGGCCGATCGTGAGAGCGCCGAGGAAAACCATCAGCAAGGCCCGTTGCCTCCGCCGCACTCTATCGGTGCCCGAAGCGCGATTATGGCGCCGATTGCGTGCGCGCGCGCCGGGAAAGCCGGTGTTCCGTCGTCAGCATCCGATCGGGCCATACGTGCTCGACTTCTATTGTGCGAAGGCGCGGCTCGCTGTTGAGGTCGACGGCATAAGCCATGACATGGGTAATCGCCCGCAGCGCGATATCCGGCGCGACGTTTGGCTTGAGGCGCGCGGCGTGATGGTCATGCGCATCCCCGCGAGCGAATTGACATATAAGATCGATGAAGCGGCCGACGCGATTGTTCGAATGGCGGCGGAGAGGCTTTGAGGCCGAGGCCCCCTCCACCGCGCTGCGCGCGGTCCCCCTCCCCCGCTTCGCGGGGGCGGACGGCGTGGGCGCCTGGATCGCTCACGCCGCGCATGCCGATACGTGGCGTCTGCGCCACGCGATCTTCCGGGGCGGCCGGTTCGATCCGGCCGGTGCCCTTGAAGCCTGGACGGCCCCTTGTCGCCGTATCCTCCGCGGCGGTTCCTGGAACAACACTCCAGACAACCTCCGCTCCGCGAACCGCAACAGGAACACCACCGAGACCCGGAACAACAATATCGGCTTCCGGCTTGGCCGTACGCTCTCCGTCAGAGCCGGCGCGATCACGGTCGCACCGGGCGTGCACTGAGCGTCCAGGGCCGTCCATGATGAGCACGGTCGGGGCCGCGACGACGGCGCCCGATACCGCGGCGGCGCTTGTCTTGGCTCACTCGTGGGGCGACAGGCGCCGCCGGCTTGTTTGGTGCGCGCCAGAAGGTCTGAGAGAGTCAAGCAGGCACGATTGCTGCGGTGCAGAGTCAGCACCTGAAAGCTCGCTTTTTGCGGTGCAAAGCGACGCGAGTGGCCCCTTCGCGACCGATGCCAATGCTCTGACTCTCCGTCCGCGTTCGGGGCGGAGCGGACTCTCGTAAGCCGCCCTTACGGCCGTGTTTATGAGTTCACGCCCTAATACGATCCCGTCCCCGGCACAAACGCATCGAATGCGGCCCAAAACTGCGCGCGGAAGCGGTCCTGCTCCATCAGCAACTCGTGCTTGGCGCCGACCACGAAGAGATGCGACCCGGTGCACAGCAAGCTGGCGAATTCCTCGATCGCCGCATTCGACACCACCACGTCGAGACCGGCGGACACGATCAGGATCGGCTGGCGGATGCGTGAAGCGTAGCCGCGCTCGCGGATCGCGCGCATGGCGCGGAACGCGGCGTCGCACCAAGCGACCGTCGGCCGGCCGAGAGCCAGCGCCGGCTCCGCTTCCAGAACCGCGGCATTGCGCGCATAGCGCACCGGATCGGAGGTGAGGATATTGGCCGCGAAGGGGCGCGTCTCCATGACGGCGGCGGCGGCGCCGGGGACGTACATGGCGCCGAGGCCGGCCAAGCGCATAACGCGCACGATCACGCTTGCGGTGGGCGACGCGCCGGCGCCGGCAAGCCCGATCAACGGCGCGATCAGCACCACGCGGTCGAACCAGCGGTGACCGCGATAAGCGGCGCGGATGAGCACCGTTGCGCCGGTGGAATGTCCGATGGCGAATAGCGGCGGCGGGCAATCCGGCAGCACGATCTCGCGCATGAAAGTTTCGAGGTCGGTGTCGTATTCGGAGAAGTCGCGCACGAAACCCTTGTGGCGGTCTGCAAGCCCGCGATCGGAAAGGCCCTGGCCGCGCCAATCGAGCGCCGCCACGGCAAATCCGCGCCCGCGCAAATCGCGAACGGTCTCGAAATACTTTTCGATCCATTCGCCGCGGCCCTGGAAGATGCACACAGTGCCCCGCCGTCCCGCCGGCGGCTGCCAGCGCGCAAAGCGCAGCGAGACGCCGTCCGGCGTCTTCAGGCAATCCGTGACGAAATTGTCAGGGATTGGATTGGCGGGAATGGAGATGAGCTTCATAGGCGAGGATTGAGCCGATTCCGCCTCGCTTATAACAGGCCGCGATTGCTGCTCAACCGGACGGCCGCCCAGCACCGCCGATGGCATACGAAATTATCGTGCGTTAATATGGACTTAGATGGCTTGCAGCGGCCGTCTCTCGTCCCCATATGATGTTCTGCGCAGGCTCTTCATGGCTGCGCAACCCACGGCCGGGCCCAATCGGGCAGGCCCCCGCATGTCGCTTCAGAAGGAGGATATGCCATGCGAACTTTCGATCTAGCACCCCTTTATCGTTCCACCGTCGGCTTTGACCGGCTGTTCTCGCTGCTCGATCAGGGCAGCGACGGCGCCGCGCCCAGTTATCCGCCGTACAACATCGAGCGCACCGGGGAGAACGCTTATCGCGTCTCGGTCGCGGTCGCCGGCTTTTACGAGCCGGAACTCTCGGTCGTAGCCAAGGAAAACACGCTGACCATCCGCGGCGAGAAGAACGCCAAGGAGGAAGAGAAGCGTGGCGACGTGCTCTACCAGGGCATCGCGGCGCGCACCTTCGAGCGCGTGTTCCAGCTCGCCGACTTTGTCCAGGTCAAGGGCGCGAGCCTCGAGAACGGTCTCCTGCACGTCGACCTCGTGCGCGAGATTCCCGAGGCGAAGAAGCCGCGTTCGATCCCGATCAACGGCAAGGCGATCGAGCACCAGAAGCAGGCCGCGTAAGCGCCAATTCTGGATCTGCTCAAGTCTGCACGTCTTAAAAGAAGCGCCCCGGAATTCCGGGGCGCTTTCGATTCGTGCCCCTCACGCGGGATACGCAGTGAGCGTGAGCCGGCGCAGCCGATTAGTCGTTGAGCGGAACGACCAGCGGCGCTTTACCCGACGAAGCGGACGGCGCGGAAGCGGCCCCGGCATTGACGCCGATCGCATTGGCGTTCGTACCGGCCGGCGGCGGCGCGTTCGCGAAGTTGTCGCGGGCGGCGGGTTTTTTCACCTTTCCGGTCTTTTCCGGTCGTTCCGTTTTCTTCGAGCCTGCTAGCGCCGGTCGCGGGCGGGGCAGCGGTGGAAACGAGGTGTGTGCGGAAACTGCCGGGCGTATCACTGTCGGAAGCACGGCCGGTTGCGACAATGGCGGTGTCGCCCCCTCCTCTGCGGGTCCCATCCCCGGAGCAGGGATATCGTATTCTGCCGGCGACCCATAGGGCGGCGGCCCGTAAGGCGGTGAAGCATAGGGCGGCGGCCCATAGGGCGGCGGCCCGTAAGGCGGTGAAACATAGGGCGGCGGCCCATAGGGCGGCGGCATCGTTCCGTACGGACCGGCCGCCGCCGGCACGATGCGCGTGACGTCGCGGATGACGCCGGTGCGCGCATCGAGCACGACGCGCATGAGGATGCCGCGAAAATCGGTGGCACGCAGCACGTAGGTCGTGCCTTCGCGCAGAGGCGGCGACAGCAGATCGAATCCGGCCGAACGCACGGTGCGCATGATTTCGTAGGAGGACACGAAGCCGGTCACCGGTTTCGGCTGCGACGATGCCGGCGGCGGTGTCGGGGTTGCCTGCGGCGCGGATCGGGACGGCGTCTGCGCATGACCCGCCGCGGCGGCCAGCAGCAAGGAAGCCAGCGACAAGAACGCGGGCAATGCGCCGGCCCTGAATATACGTATGCTCACGACCGTGCCCCCGTCACCGCGGCTTTGCCGCGTGCCCGCAAACCGCCAATGAGCAAAACGTTAAGCCGAATTGAGGCGGCGCTTTGACGTAACTTAAAAATCTTTGCACAGGTTCACGAAGCGTTCGATCTCCTCGTGCCGAGTGGCAAAGGAAGTAACCAGGCGCGCCAGGACCCGGTCGGCGGGAAGTTTCAGGCTCTCGCTTGCGCGCACATAATAGCTCGCTCCGGCCGCCTTGAGCCTGGCGTCAAGCGCGCGCGGCAGTGCCACAAAGACGAGGTTGGCCTCGACCGGCCAGACCGGCGGCAGGCCAAGTTTGTCGAGTTCCTGCGCCAAGCGATCGGCCATGGCGTTGGCATGGCGCGCGAGCGTGAGCCAGAGATCGTCGGCGAGGTAGGCGGCAAACTGCGCGGCGAGAAAACGATGTTTGGACAGAAGATGGCCGCCGCGCTTGCGCCGTTCGCCAAAAAACCGAGCGCGCGCCGGATCGAAGATCACCACTGCCTCCGCCGCCAGCGCGCCGCCCTTGGTGGCGCCGAACGATAAGACATCGATGCCGGATTGCCAGGTCATCTGCGCCGGCGTGGCGTTGAGCCGAAGGAGCGCATTGGCGAAACGCGCGCCGTCCATGTGCACGGCAAGCGCGCGTTCTTTCGCGATGTCGCAAAGCGTCGCGGTCTCATCGGTGCGATAGATGGTGCCGGCTTCGCTCGCCTGCGTCAGGGAAAGCGCGGCAGCGACCATTTGATGCGGAGAGTGACCGCCGTAGCCGTCAAGCGCGGTTCGCAGCGTCTCCGGCGCGATCTTGCCGTCGTCGCCGGCTAGCCCCGCGAGCTTGAGCCCGCCGCCGAAAAACTCGGGCGCCCCGCATTCGTCGGTGGCGATGTGGGAATCGGCGTGAGCGAACACGACGCCCCAGGGCGGCGCGATCTGTGCCAGCGCCAGCGCGTTGGCCGCCGTCCCGGTCGACACCAGGAACACGGCCACTTCGCGCTCGAAAATCTCGGAAAAACGCCGCTCGACGCCAAGAGTCCAATCGTCATCGCCGTAGCCGCGCGCAAAGCCCTCGCTTGCCCGAACGATGGCATCGAGGATGGCGGGCGCAACCGGCGCGGTGTTGTCGGAGGCGAAATTCATATGATTTCGTTCGTTATTCGCAACTCAAGCGTAGGCGGACCATTGCGCTCATGCCAGTCCCGTGATCCACTCCGCATCGGAGCGTGGCAGCGCGGGCAAGCGGACTCGTCGGCATCGAGCGGTGCAAAACCACCAAGTGCCTTAAATCGTGCCGCGAGACTTGTGTTTGCGCCCGGAATTTGCCATGTTCGGCATAGGACAGCATTGCTGTCCCAATTGATGACCCACAGGCGCGCGGTCGGCCGAGCGGCCGAATAGGGCGCGGGTCGGCCGCCGGGGCAAGGGCGCGTCGGACGGCGGCGAAAAAGCAGCCACAGCCAGCGCGAGCGGCCCAAGGTTGCCCGCAACGTGGATCGCCCGCTGGGCCGATTGCTCCGTAGCCTCGATAGGCGCGGTTCGGGGTTGCGCGATGGGGAGTGCGAGGTCGACGATGAGCGCGTCAGGTTTCGGCCTATTCGATCCGGCGCTGGAAAAAGATTCCTGCGGCGTCGGATTCATTGCCGATATCAGGGGGCGCAAGTCGCACAAGATCGTCAAGGACGGGCTGACGATCCTGCTCAATCTCGAACATCGCGGCGCGGTCGGGGCCGATCCGCGCGCCGGCGACGGCGCCGGCATTCTGGTGCAGACCCCGCACAGATTCTTCGCGAAGAAAGCGGCCGAGCTCGGCTTCGCCTTGCCCGCGCCCGGCCAATACGCGGTCGGCGTCCTGTTCCTGCCGCACGAGGCGGCGTGGCGGCGAGAAATCATGGACACCTATGCGGCGGTCGCCGCGCAGGAAGGCATGACAATTCTCGGCTGGCGCGACGTGCCGACCGACAATTCGACGCTGGGCGAATCGGTCAAGCCGACCGAACCGGTGCACAAGCAGGTCTTTATCGCGCGCAATCCGAAGCTAACATCGGAGGACGAGTTCGAGCGCCGGCTCTACATCCTGCGCAAGACCATTTCCGGCATTCTCTACGGCAAGCGCGAGCGGCGCACATCGAGCTATTACCCGGTTTCGATCTCCTGCCGCACGCTGATCTACAAGGGCATGTTCCTTGCCGATCAGCTCGGCACCTATTATCCCGACCTGCGCGATCCCGATTTCGAGAGCGCGCTGGCGCTGGTGCACCAGCGCTTCTCCACCAACACGTTTCCGACCTGGTCGCTGGCGCATCCCTACCGCATGATCGCCCATAACGGCGAGATCAACACGTTGCGCGGCAACAACAACTGGATGGCGGCGCGCCAGGCATCCGTCTCATCGCCGAAATTCGGCGCCGACATCAACAAACTGTGGCCGATCTCCTACGAAGGCCAGTCCGACACCGCCTGCTTCGACAACGCGCTCGAATTTCTCACCATGGGCGGCTATCCGCTCGCCCACGCGATGATGATGATGATTCCCGAAGCCTGGGCGGGCAATCCGCTCATGAATGAGGAGCGCCGCGCGTTCTACGAATACAACGCCGCTTTGATGGAGCCCTGGGACGGCCCGGCTGCGATCGCCTTCACGAATGGCAGGCAGATCGGCGCCACGCTCGACCGCAACGGCCTGCGGCCCGCCCGCTATATCGTCACCCGCGACGATCGCATCGTCATGGCGTCGGAAGTGGGCGTTCTGCCGGTCCCGGAACAGGACATCGTGGTGAAGTGGCGGCTACAGCCGGGAAAAATGCTGCTGGTCGATCTCGACCAGGGCCGCCTCATTCCCGACGAGGAACTCAAAGCGACGCTGGCGAAGAGCCATCCCTATCGCGAATGGCTGGACCGCACCCAGGTCGTGCTCGAGGATTTACCGCCGGTCGCGGAAGCCGCCCCGATCTCGAACTTGGCGCTGCTCGATCGCCAGCAGGCGTTCGGCTACACCCAGGAGGACCTCAAAATCCTGATGACGCCGATGGCGACGACCGGCGAAGAAGCGGTCGGCTCCATGGGTAACGACACGCCGATCTCGGCGCTGTCGGAGCGGCCGAAGCTGCTTTTCACCTATTTCAAGCAGAACTTCGCGCAGGTGACCAACCCGCCGATCGACCCGATCCGCGAAGAGCTGGTCATGAGTCTGGTCTCGATCATCGGGCCGCGGCCGAATCTGTTCGACCTCGAGGGCATGTCGAAGAACAAGCGCCTCGAAGTCCGGCAGCCGATCCTGACTAACGCCGATCTGGAAAAGATCCGCGCGATCTCCGACATGGGCGATCATTTCAAGTCGCTCACGCTCGACACGACGTGGCCGGCGGCGGCTGGCGCGGCAGGCATGGCCGACGCCATCGACGCATTGTGTCGTGAGGCCGATGCGGCGGTGCGCGACGGCATCAACATCGTCATCCTGTCCGACCGCCGCGCCGGCGCCGATCGCATCCAGATTCCGTCGCTGCTCGCCTGCGCGGCCGTGCATCATCATTTGATCCGCGAGGGGTTGCGCACGTCGGTCGGCCTGGTCGTCGAATCCGCCGAGCCGCGCGAGGTGCATCATTTCTGCTGCCTCGCCGGCTACGGCGCCGAAGCGATCAATCCCTATCTCGCCTTCGAGACGCTCGTGGCGATGAAGGGGGAACTGCCGCAAAAGCTCGACGAGAAGGAAATCGTCAAGCGCTACATCAAGTCGATCGGCAAGGGACTGCTCAAGGTGATGTCGAAGATGGGCATCTCCACCTATCAGTCCTATTGCGGCGCGCAGATTTTCGACGCCGTCGGACTAAAGTCCGACTTCGTCGCCAAGTATTTCACCGGCACGGCGACCCGTATCGAGGGCGTCGGGCTCATCGAAATCGCCGAGGAAGCCGTGCGCCGGCATCGCGACGCGTTTTCCGACGCGCCGATCTACCGCGCCATGCTCGACGTCGGCGGCGAATATGCCTTCCGCGTGCGCGGCGAGGAGCACGTCTGGAACGCGGCGACGGTCGCTGCCTTGCAGCACGCCGTGCGCGGCAATTCGTATGAAAAATACCGGCACTACGCGGCCATCATCAACGAGCAGTCGGAGCATCTGTTCACCATCCGCGGCCTGTTCCGGATCAAATCCGCCGCGGAGGACGCCCGCGCGCCGGTGCCGATCGAGGAGGTCGAGCCGGCCAAGAACATCGTCAAGCGCTTTTCCACCGGCGCCATGTCGTTCGGCTCGATCTCGCGCGAGGCGCACACCACGCTGGCCATCGCCATGAATAGGATCGGCGGCAAGTCGAACACCGGCGAGGGCGGCGAGGAAACCGACCGCTTCAAGCCGCTGCCGAACGGCGATTCGATGCGCTCGGCGATCAAGCAGGTGGCCTCGGGCCGCTTCGGCGTCACCGCCGAGTACCTCGTCAACTCGGACATGATGCAGATCAAGATCGCGCAAGGAGCAAAACCCGGCGAAGGCGGTCAATTGCCGGGCCACAAGGTCGATAAGATCATCGCCAAGGTGCGCCACTCGACGCCCGGCGTCGGGCTGATTTCGCCGCCGCCGCACCACGACATCTATTCGATCGAGGATTTGGCGCAGCTCATATTCGATCTGAAAAACGTCAATCCCGAAGGCGACGTGTCCGTGAAACTCGTTTCCGAAGTCGGCGTCGGCACCGTCGCCGCCGGCGTGTCGAAGGCGCGCTCCGATCACGTCACCATCGCCGGCTACGAGGGCGGCACTGGCGCCTCGCCGCTCACCTCGATCAAGCACGCCGGCTCGCCGTGGGAGATCGGGCTTGCCGAGACGCACCAAACGCTGGTCGCCAATAGGCTGCGCGGGCGCATTGCGGTGCAGGTCGACGGCGGCATCCGCACCGGCCGCGACGTCGTCATCGGCGCGCTTCTCGGCGCCGACGAGTTCGGATTCTCGACCGCGCCCTTGATTGCCGCCGGCTGCATCATGATGCGCAAGTGCCATCTCAACACCTGCCCGGTCGGCGTCGCCACCCAGGACCCGGTGCTGCGCAAGCGCTTCCGCGGCCAACCCGAGCACGTGATCAATTATTTTTTCTTCGTCGCCGAAGAGGTGCGCGAGCTGATGGCCGCGATGGGCTACCGGACGTTCTCCGATATGATCGGCCAGATGCAGATGCTCGACCGCGTCAAGCTGATCGCCCGCGCCAAGGCGAGCGGGCTCGACTTTTCCAAGCTGTTCACCAAGCCGAACGTGCCGGCAAGCGTCGCGCTCTACAATTGCGAGGAACAGGATCATAAGATTTACGACATCATCGACCGCAAGCTGATCGCGCAGTCGCGAGCAGCGCTCGAGCGCGGCGCGCCGGTGCGCATCGAAATGCCGATCAAGAACACCGATCGCACCACCGGCGCCATGCTGTCGGGCGAAATCGCCAAGCGCTACGGCCATCACGGACTGCCGCACGACACCATCGTGGCGCGATTTACCGGCACCGCGGGCCAGAGCTTCGGCGCCTTCCTCGCCCGCGGCGTCACCTTCGAGCTTGACGGCGACGCCAACGACTATCTCGGCAAGGGGCTTTCCGGCGGCCGCATCGTGGTGCGTCCGCCCGCCGGCACCGGAATCGTCCCGGAGGAGTCGATCATCGTCGGCAACACCGTGCTGTACGGCGCGATCGAGGGCGAATGCTATTTCCGCGGCGTCGCCGGCGAACGTTTTGCCGTGCGCAATTCGGGCGCCATCGCGGTCATCGAGGGTGCCGGCGACCATTGCTGCGAATACATGACCGGCGGCGTCGTGGTCGTGCTCGGCCGCACCGGACGCAACTTCGCCGCCGGCATGTCGGGCGGCGTCGCCTATGCGCTCGACGAGGACGGCACGTTCGCCTCGCGCTGCAATCTCGCCATGGTCGAGCTTGAGCCGATGCCGGGCGAGGAAGACATCAATTCCAAAATCTTCCACCACGCGCGCGACCTCGAAGCGCACGGGCTGGTCGACGTCATGGCCGATTTGAGCGCGTTCGATGCGCACCGGCTGCATCACCTGATTGCCCGCCACTCGCGCTACACCGGTTCCACCGTCGCGGCCAAAATCCTGGCCGAGTGGAAAGTCTGGTACCCGAAATTCCGCAAGATCATGCCGGTCGAGTATCGCCGCGCTCTCAACGAACTGAAAGCCGCAGCCATCGCGGCAGAGTAGAGCGTGAAGTGGGCAAGATCACCGGCTTTCTCGAATACCAACGCGAGGACCGCGACTACGAGCCGGTCGAGGAGCGCGTGCGCCATTGGCGCGAATTCATTCTGCCGTTGCCGGAAAAGGATTACGTCACCCAAGCGGCGCGCTGCATGAATTGCGGCGTGCCCTATTGCATGGGCACCGGCTCGCTGGCGCCCGGCACGCCGGGCTGTCCGGTCAACAACCAGATCCCCGACTGGAACGACCTCGTCTATAGCGGCAACTGGGACGAAGCGGCGCGCAATCTGCACTCCACCAACAATTTTCCGGAAGTGACCGGCCGGATCTGCCCGGCGCCGTGCGAAGCCTCGTGCACGCTCAACATCGACGAGAACCCGGTCACCATCAAATCGATCGAATGCGCGATCGCCGACCGCGCCATCGCGCAGGGGCTGAAAGCCGAGCCGCCTGTGGAAAAGACCGGCAAAAAGGTCGCCATCGTCGGCTCCGGGCCGGCCGGGCTGGCCTGCGCGCAGCAGCTGGCGCGCGCCGGTCACGATGTGCATGTCTTCGAGAGATGGGCGAAGGCCGGAGGCCTTTTGCGCTACGGCATCCCCGACTTCAAGATGGAGAAGCACCACATCGACAAGCGCATTGCACAGATGCAGGGCGAAGGCGTCGTGTTCCACTACGGCGCGCATGTCGGGGGCAATGTCGCGGCGGATAAACTCGTCGACGAATACGATGCCGTCGTTTTGACCGGCGGCGCCGAGAAGGCACGCGACCTGCCGGTTCCCGGCCGCGAGCTCAAGGGCATTCACTTCGCCATGGATTATCTGCCGCAGCAGAACCGGCGCGTCAGCGGCGAAGAACCGGACGGCGGCGAGCCGATCCTCGCCGGCGGCAAGCACGTCGTCGTCATCGGCGGCGGCGACACCGGCTCCGACTGCATCGGCACCGCGTTCCGCCAAGGGGCGCTGTCGGTCGTCAATTTCGAAATTATGCCGCAGCCGCCGCTCTCCGAGAACAAGATGCTCACCTGGCCCGATTGGCCGCTCAAGCTGCGCACCTCGTCAAGCCACGAGGAAGGCGCCGAGCGCGATTTTGCGGTGTTGACCACGGCCTTCTCCGGCGCGAACGGCGCAGTGAAGAAGCTGCATTGCGTGCGTGTCGACGACAAGTTCAAGCCGATTCCGGGAAGCGAATTCGAGCTCGATGCCGAATTGGTGCTGCTGGCGATGGGCTTCGTGCATCCGGTGCACGAAGGCATGATCGAAAGCCTCGATCTTAAGCTCGACCGCCGCGGCAACGTCGCCGCCTCGACCGACGATTACAAAACCTCGATCGACAAGGTGTTCGCCGCCGGCGACATGCGCCGCGGCCAATCGCTGGTGGTCTGGGCGATCCGCGAAGGCCGCCAGGCGGCGCACGCAGTCGATAATTTTTTGATGGGATCGACGCTGCTGCCGCGGTGACTCGGTCGCACGTTGGGTTATGCGCGCCTTGCGCGCTAACCCACCCTACGGTTTCGCCGGCGTTGCCTGCGGCGTTGCGGTGGCATCGGCGCCGGGCGGCGGCCATGCGAAGTCGTCGGCGCGGCCCGCGGGCGCCGAGAGCGGATCGCCGCGAACGAGCACGTTCTTGGCGGTCGGATCCTCCGAGGCAATCGGCGCCGGATGGCTTCCACCGCCCAAGAGGTTGCCGCTGTCGCCGCCACCCAACACGTCGCCACCCCCGCCGCCCGCCGCAGTCAACGGCAGCACGGGGCCGATTGCCGGCCGTGCCGCGCCCGGCTTCGCCGGCGCCGACGCCTGCGGCGACGGCAACGCCACCGGCGCAACGGGGTTCGCCATGCTGCGGCTCAATTCCTGATCGACCAGATGCGCAAGCTTGAGCGCGCCGAACTTGGTGAAATGAATTCCGTCGCCGCTGCGCAGCCGGCGAATCTGGCCTTCGAAATCCGGACCCTCCACGGCGTAACGTCCGTTCTCGTCGACGAAGCCGTCCCAGATGTCGACGTAGGTGATTCCCGCCTTATCCGATTCCTGGCGATAAAGCTCGTCGAGGTAGCTCATGTCGGCCGTCGCGCGCGGGCCGCGGATCGCCGGCAGCCCGACCCAGAGTACCGGAACGCCTTTGCTCTTGAGCGCCGCGATCATGTCGTCGATGCGCTTATCGTAAAGCCTTGCCCATTGGTCGGTGCGAAACTCGTAGGTGCCGGCCGGGGCGGGGTGCTGCGCCTCTGCCGCGGCGGGCTGTTCGCCCGGCTTCGGCGCCGCCTCCGGCGCCGGTTGCACCGCGGGCTTTCCGTCTTTTCCTTGTTGCGCCGGCTGCGCCGGCTGATTGGCGGCCTGCGCCGGCTGCTTGCCCTCGTGCTGGGCGCCCTCGCGCGCCGGTGCCGGCACGCGCAGCGCCACGCGATCGTTCAAGCCGAGCATGACGACGACGGCGCTCGGCCTAGCCGTCGCCAGAATGTCCTTGATGGCTTGCGACCATTCCAGCGTGTCGTTGCGCGGCTCGTAATGGATGAGCCCGGAGTTCAGCCGGACTTTGCGCACGATGCCGATCTGGGGATTGTCGGCGTAAACTTCCTCGAGCCCATAGGCGAGCCAATCGGCCATCGAATCGCCGATCACCACGATCGTGCTGGTGGGCTGGGTCACCAGCTTGCGCGGCGGCGGCGCGTGGTAGGATTCGGCCGGCGGCGCGTAGTACGGCGAGCGATAGGGCGAGCCGTACGGCGCGTTGTAGGGGCGATTGAAATACGGGAAAGAGAAGTAGCCGTGGGACGGCGGCGGCGGACGCCTGTAGGGCTGGTCGTATCCCCAGCGGTCGCCGAAAAACTGCGCATGCGCAGCGAGCGGCAGCGCCGAAGCCGCCGCGACGATCGCGGCAGCGATCGCCGGAAGCCGCGCTCGAAGCCACTTCGCCTTAGGCATCGCCATAACCGATAAACCAACCAAAAACCCGCCGAACGGCTTAAGAATGTAGCCCGAATGAAGCGGCTTGTCTCGCCGACCCTCCTTCGCTCGCTCTGCGAGCTACGGAGGGCTCAAGTTCACCGAAGCGCAGAGCGCGGAGGTGGAAGCGCACTGCGCTCAGGCGGACAGCGAAATCCGGGGTGAGCATATCCGCCCGTTCTGCCACGCTGACCAAACGCCCCTACCGGCGAAAAATGTCAACGTGAAGGTGGTCCAATGCTTAGCGGCAATCCCCTCCCCACCTCGGGTCGCGCTTGCGCGCCCGGGCGCGGGCTCTTGTGGGGAGGGGAAAGGGGTAGGGATCGAGAGCTGACCCGACAGCGCCGTTGCGTCTCGCAGCCACAAAGGCCGCAATTCACGCCGCTTCCAGCCGCGCCAATTCCGTCTCGAACGCGAAGCGCAATTGCGCGCCTTCTTCCTCGGGCAGCCAATTGGTCATCTGCGGAAAGTTGGTGCGATAGAGCGAGACCGCGGTCGGCTCCCACGGCAATTTCTGCGCCGCACGCGCCTCGGCGAGAATTTTTTCAAGCCGCTGCCGCACCTTGTCGGGATCGGGGCGATAGGCGGGCGCGGGCGCGGCGCCAGACAAGTCGGGCTGGTCTGACGGCAAGGGGCAAAACCTCCGCGAATCGCGCTAGCAATTGTAGCTTGGATGGGCAACGCGAAATCCGCAGTCCGCATCACCGGCACCAACTCCGAATTTAGCGGAGTTTATCATCGGACGTGCACCGCGCGATACAATGGCTGACGTGGGCCAATTCCCTGTTTCCCATCGCCCGCTCCCGAATAGGCCGCCGAGCGCCGCCGGTCCCCAAATACGGGCTGGATTGAGTCCACTGAAGCGCACAGCGTATATCGATAGACGCGAGTATCCACCAATCCATCGTAGAGGTTTCGCCCAATCAGTTTTGTGTTAGCTTAGCTATTGGCGAATGGGGCTGCGACGGGGAAGGGTCACTCGATGCTTACTAAGAACGCCACTAGCAAGCTCATGGATGAGCTGCGGGCTGGCTCAAAATCCGCACCTAAGACAATAAACAATATCCGTCCGGCTAAGGTCCCGGGAAGGCTCACGGAAGATGTCCCCCCAGTATCTGACGGCGTGTGGGCCGGCAAGACCGCAGCTGGGATCGAATGGCATGTCCACGCCGGCGATGCAAAGGCCGTCCTTGCGCGATTACCTGCTGAATGCGCAAGCTGCGTAATGACGTCACCACCATACTACTCGCTCAGAGATTACGGTATCCAAGGGCAGATCGGACTGGAAGATACCGTGCGTGACTATGTGTGTGCAATTGCGGATGTAATGGACGAAATTAAGCGCATATTGAGAAACGACGGCTTGCTCTTCTTGAATATCGGAGATACGTATTATTCCGGAAAGGGAAAATCTCACGGCGTTGATAAGAAAAGCAACAAACGACGCTTCGGACTACGTGCGGTCGACAAAAGCGGGGGGCTCGGTGCCGACTTACAGCGCAAATCCTTGATTGGGGTGCCTTGGCGCGTAGCAACCGAGATGTGCTCCCGGGAGTGGACACTTCGGAGTTCAATAATTTGGCACCGCGAAAATTGCTTGCCGGAACCGGTAAAGGATCGGCCTAGCCGCAGCTACGAGTATGTCTTTATGTTTGCAAAAGGCCGGCATTATTTTTTCAACAAGCAACCCCTCATTGAGCGAAACATCGAAGAGGATTTGTGGACCATTCCGGCGCGACCTCGCGTGGCAAATGGAATCGATACTGCGCCTTATCCGGACGAACTCGTCCGTAGGTGTCTGGAAATCGGATGCGCACCAAGTGGGCTCGTGCTTGATCCCTTTGTGGGGAGTGGTACCACGATGCGCGTCGCATTGCAGATGGGTCACGCCGCAATAGGTATCGATCTAAAACGCGAATTTTGCCTTTATGCGGCCGAGCAAGTTCGGGTACTTTAGCGATGTTCTTTACAGCGGAACAGATAGCAGGCTCGATCCGTGCTTTATCTGTTGTGCATCCTTTTCATGGGATAACCTTTCTTGTCTGCAAGAAAGCACAGCTGCCAATCGGAACCACTATGCAATTCGCGCTGGATACGCATACCGACGCGTTCTTGCGCGAGCATCATAGGCTGAATCCAAACTCGCAATGGTTCTTTCAACCCTTCAAATCCGCTCACGATTGGGTAAGGCCGGATTACTCCGCAAAAGGGCTGCAAGCCATAAACACTCAAACATTCCGCGACGCATTTATACATGAGCGGAATACTCGGCTCTGGGGTTGGGCAAAGAACTATGTTGACGTACTCTCCGCGCATTTACCACAAAAACATCGAATTCCCGCTTTCGACATGGCGGTGTGGCTCTACCGCGAGGAGCCGTGGCCAGACCAAAGTACTGCAGCTGACGTTTTGACTCGATTCATCTCCGAGTTTCATATTACAGAGAAAGAGAAGCGCGCGCTATTTGACCTATCGCTTCCAGTCAACCGTTCGGTCGTGCATATCTTCCAAGCGCGTGGTGCGCAATGGTCTGAATTGCAGGCGCAAATACCGGCGGCACCTGATGCTGAACCCGAGCATGGCGGCACTCTCGCATATCTCGAAACAGAGGGTATTGGCCCAGCAACAGTTTTCCGTCTCGAGCCAGCGCGACGGCTCACTCTGATCACCGGCGATAACGGTTTAGGAAAAACATTTTTGCTCGAATGTGCGTGGTGGGCACTCACAGGCGTGTGGGCTGATCGCCCCGCATATCCATCGCAAGATACGAAAGGAGGCGCTGCAAAGATAACCTTCATGATTGCTGGAGAGCGGTCCAGTCCTGATCGAAAGACGATATCGTTCGATTGGGCAACTTCTTCTTGGCCTGAGCCCAAGAGCCGTCCAACGATACCGGGACTTACCGTCTACGCCCGCGTAGACGGTTCGTTCGCGGTATGGGACCCAATTCAGCAAATCAAAATTGCCCGAGAGGGACTCAGAAGCAAAGCAGTACTTACGAGCGAGGAGGTCTGGAACGGTCTCCCTGGCCGCATCGAAGGCCTCATACGCGATTGGGTTCGATGGCAAAATAGTTCATCAAAATCCCCATTTGAAACATTCAAAAAGGTGTTAGCGCATCTCTCTCCACCGGACCTCGGTCAATTGGTGCCCGGCGAGCCAGTCCGCATTCCCGACGATCCGCGCGATATCCCGACCATCCGACATCCTTATGGAGTGACGCCAATTGTCTATTCATCTGCGGGTGTCAGGCGAATTATGACTTTAGCCTATTTAATTGTCTGGGCGTGGAACGAACACGTCATCGCCGCAGCGCTTGCTCGAAAAAAGCCGGAGAGGAGAATAGTAGTTCTAGTCGATGAAATGGAGGCACACCTTCATCCGCTGTGGCAGCGTGTCGTGCTTCCCGCCTTAGTTTCGATTGCACAAGCACTGAGCGCGGAGTTGGAAGCGCAATATATCGTCGCTACACATTCGCCGTTGGTGATGGCTTCGGCCGAGACCGTTTTCGATGCCGAAATTGATTCACTTGTGCATTTAGAGTTATCAAGTGACGGTCAGGTCACACTCCGTGAAATGCAATTTGTGGCATTTGGCGATGCGTCCTCCTGGCTTACTTCTCCTATCTTTGAACTCCGGCATGCACGGAATCCGGAAGCCGAAGCGGCAATTGAAGCTGCTAAGTCGATACAGCTGAGTAGCAATCCGACTAAGGCTCAGGTCGAAGAAATATCACAACGACTGATCAGATATCTGCCCGAGAACGACAAATTTTGGCCCCGGTGGATTTCATTCGCCGAAAAGTTCGGAGTCGAAATTTGATCCCGGTCATCGGCAGGCAAGAACCTACAATCTTCGACGAAGCGGTGCGGCAACCCGGAAGAGCGTTCATTTCAGCAAACCCACCGACAGCGAAATTGCCTGCTTTTTGGCGCAGGGTCGGCAAGGAACTGCATGCCGCGTACGGTGGCGTTTGTGCCTACACATGCATGTACGTGCTCTCGCCCGGCTCGGTTGACCATTTTCTTCCTGCGTCTAGGTTCCGGCAGTTAGCTTACGAATGGACTAATACCAGGCTTCAGAATGATTGACCGATGGTGGCCCAATCACGCGTGGCGATTGAAGTGATGCGTCCGACTTCGGCGAGGAGTTTGCGCCAGGCGTCCTGACAGGCGTCGAGGATAGCGGTGTAGCT
>Ga0207416_1002785_pt1 | contig 18022 bp, 17 predicted proteins | sample PaiPotPPM11metaG_FD_184107 | JGI IMG/M metagenome (GOLD analysis project Ga0207416, IMG submission 184107) | Iron sulfur acid spring bacterial and archeal communities from Banff, Canada, to study Microbial Dark Matter (Phase II) - Paint Pots PPM... ...
GCCTCTCGATGTGCGCCGAGCGCGTGGCAATCGGTGCGGCCGCGTCCGCGGGCGCGCGCTCCTTCGTCGCCATTGCGGTGGCGGGCGAGGGCGAGCGCGGCGTCGCGCCATGCGGCGCCTGCCGCCAGGTTATCGCGGAGTTTTCCCAGCACTCTGCTGTGGTTCGCTGCCTGCCGGACGGCTCGTACCTACTCACGTCAACGAAGGATCTGCTGCCTGACGCATTCACGGGCCGCATGCTGGCGCAGGGTGATCCGCGCAACAAGCTGGACTTTGCGCTGCCCTGAGCTGTCGGCCAATTTAGCGCGGCGCCGTCTGAAAGCGCCGCTCGCCTGACGGTGATTGCGCCGGTCGCCTAAAGGCGGCCGCCACGTGTCTAATATTATGAAGAGCTTTCAAGTCGAGGCCTTCGTGCTTCGGCTGAGGCCGCTTGGTGAAGCCGACCGAATCTTGCATCTGTTTTCTCGCGAACGCGGCAAACTGCACGCCGTCGCCAAAGGCGTCCGCCGCCCGCGCAGCAAGTTCGGAGCGCGGCTCGATCTATTTAGTCGGACCCAACTCACCATCCACGCGGCGCGCTCGCTGCCGATCATCACCGCGGCCAGACAGGTTGGCAACGCGTGGGAACGCATGGTGGATCCCGACGCGTTCGCGGCCTGCTCGTATGCCGCGGAAGTTGTGGATGCCTTGTGCGAGCCGGATCTGCCGGTTTCGGACCTGTTCGATCTGTTCGCAGAGCTTCAAGATGCACTCCTCGCCGGCGCGCGACCGGACGCGCTCCTGCCGGCGTTCGACTTGCGTGCACTCGGCGCGCTGGGTTTTTCTCCCGAGCTTGATGCGTGCACTCGCTGCGGTGCGCCGCTCGGCAAGCGCCCTCTCGCACACGGCAGAGCGCGGCTGTCGCCCGATGGCGGCGGCTTGATCTGCGAACGTTGTTACCAGGCGGAACGGACTCAAGCGGCGCCGTCAGGCATCTTCAACGTGTCCGCTCGCGAATTGGCGTTGCTTCGAGACCTTCGGTGCACGGCGCTGCGAGAAGCAGCGGAAGCCAACCTGCCGGCTGCGCTGCTGCACCGCCTTGCGCGCACAACGCACGCGTTTGTGGAGTTCAACATGGGCCGTTCGTCGCGCGCCTTGAAGGCTGCTGCGGGCCGGCAATGAGTCCGGCGATCATCGCGGTGGACGTCGGCACGAAACGGATCGGCCTCGCGATCGCGGAGGGCGTGTATCTCCCGGCGATGCCCCTTACGACCATCGAACATCAATCGCGGGCGAAAGACGTGCGCCGCGTTCGCGGGCTCGCGATCGAGCGCGGCGCAGGGACAATCGTCGTCGGCTATCCGCTGGCGCTCGACGGCTCGCGCGGCCCGGCGGCTGACTCGGTGGATCGCTTCATCCAAGAGCTGCGCGGCATTTTTTCGGGCGACGTCGTTGCGGTCGACGAACGCATGACGACCGGCGCGGCAACCAAACGTCTGCTGCAGAGCGGCCTGAGGCCGAGCCGGCGGCGCGAGCTGGTCGACCGCATTGCCGCGGTGGAGATTCTGGAATCCTATCTGGCGCAACGAAGGTCCGAACGCTCCGGTGGTTAGTGGATGACCCGTTTCGTCAGGCTCTTGGTTGCCGTCAGCGTGGCGGCGTTGCTTGTGGCAGCCGCTTCACTTACCTGGTTCGTCCTCGGCGATCGATCGCTCCCGGCCCAGCCCACCACGGCGATCGTCCACAAGGGCAGCGGCGTGGCCGAGGTGGCCGCGCAGCTCCAACAGCAGGACGTCATCCGGTCCGCCGGGTTGTTTCGCTTATACCTGCGGGTAGCGCATCCGCAGCTGGCGGTCGAAGCCGCCGAGTACACGTTCGCAGCGCACGAAACGATGGGCGACGTTGCTCGGACTTTGGCGGCGGGCGGAAGACCGGCGATCGTGTGGCTGACGATACCCGAAGGGTTCACGGCCCGGCAAATCGCCCACCGCTTAGAGGAGACGGGCTTGTTCCCGGCGGCCGACTTTCTGCACGTGGCGTTCACGACGTCCATTGTGATCGGCGGCACCCGTACCAAGAATCTTGAAGGCTTTTTGTTTCCCGACACCTATTCGATTCCGCGCGATGCCTCGCCGCTCGAGGTAGCGATGATGATGACCCGGCAGTTCGCCCGCGAGCTGCCGCGCGACTACCGACTGGCGGCCCGGCACCTGCACTTCAACGTGCCGCAGATCGTCACGCTTGCGTCGCTCATCGAGCGCGAAGCGCGGGTACCGGATGAGCGCGCGTTGATGGCCGGCGTTTATTACAACCGCTTGCGCCGCAATATGCCCTTAGAGGTGGACGCAACGATCGAGTATGCTCTGCCGCAGCACAAGCCGGTGCTCAGCTACGAAGATTTGAAGATCGACAGCCCGTACAACACCTATCTGCATGCGGGGCTGCCGCCCACGCCGATCGCCAATCCCGGCCGCGCGTCTCTCGTTGCCGCCTTCCATCCGCGCAAAACCGACTATCTCTACTATGTCTACATGGGAAACGGCCGCCACAAGTTTTCGCGAACGCTGGCGGAACAGCAGCGCGCCGAGCGCCTTTATCTCCACTGACCAGGCGCTGCGGCGTGATCCTTGGCAAGATTTCGCGCCGACTGACCGAACATCAGCAGGGTGCAAAACGGTGAGCACGCAGCGGCTGAGCTCGTCGAGCTTGGCGATCGCGTCTTGGTCGGCACGGCGCCTGCCGATGACGGCGCGAGCGGGCAGGAGGTCGAGTTCGAGGTCGTCGGCATCGTCGAAGATCCGGACGATGCCGAACAGTATGCCGTTTGTTACAATGAAGGCGCGGACGAGTTCATCGTGACTGATCCCGCCGGTCAGCTGATCGCCGACGGCGCTCTCGCGCAAAACGTTCTTGACGATTTTCTCGCTCAAGCCGACGAGCCGGACGAGGGAGGCTAGCGCTGGCGCTCCAGACACAGCCGCGCCGCTTCGCCCGAGCGGGACGCTCGCGCGCGATTCTGTTCTTGTCGGCAAGCGTCGGCGAAGGCCATACCGCCGCGGCGCAAGCCGTTTGCAAAGCGGTCCATAGCCGCGCAGCGGATTGCGAATGCGCCGTCGTCGACTCATACCGGTACGCTTCTCAAGTGTTCCATCGCGTGGCCAGCAACGGCTACATCGGCATGGTCAAAATGCTGCCGTCGCTGTATGCCTACATCTACGACCAGGCCGAACGCGCGACGCGCGTTTCGGGGTTCAAAACGTGGCTGCATCGCTACACCGCCTTTAACTTGAGGAATTACGTCGACAGCATATCGCCCGACGTCGTCGTCTGCACGCACGCCTTCCCGTGCGGCGTAATGGCTGAGTTCAAGCGCCAGTACGCCGACGCGCCGCCGGTGATCGGCGTCGTCACCGACTTCGTCGTTCACCCCTTTTGGATCCATCGCAACATCGACGCATACGCGGTGGCCACCCCCGAGATGCGCCAAACGCTCATTGCGCGCGGCGTACCGGCCGACCGAGTGCGGGTCACCGGCATCCCGATCGACGCGCGCTTCGGGCAAACCGCGGCCAAACGCACGCTGCGCCGCTCGCTCGGTATCGCGCCCGAAAAGACGACGGTGCTCGTGATGGGCGGCGGGCTCGGCATCGGCCCGTTGGAAAAGTCGATCGTCGCGATCGATCGCTTGCGCCACGACGTCCAAATCGTCGTCGTCGTCGGCAAAAATGCGGCTTTGGAATATCGCTTGCGCGACGCGGCTGCGTCGCTTCACCGGCCCGTGCGCATCCTCGGTTTCGTCCCCAACGTTTTCGATTACATGCGGGCGGCGGACGTACTCGTCAGCAAGCCCGGCGGGCTGACGAGCTCGGAGGCGCTCGCCGCCGGATTGCCGATCGTCATGCTGCGGCCCTTGCCCGGCCAAGAGGAGCGCAACACGCGCTATTTGGAGGACCGCGGTGTGGGAATCCGAGTTGAGAATTCGCGAGAACTGACGCACGCGCTCGATCGCCTGCTTGGCGCACCTCAAGCGCTCGACCGCATGCGGCACGCGGCCACGCAGCTTGCGAAGCCGGATGCTGCGGCGGACGTTGCGGAGCTGATCGAGTCGTTGGCGCTTGAGGGGAGGCCAACATTACCGGGCGTAAAATAGTACGGGTCGGGAGAGATGGCCGAGCTGGCTGAAGGCGGCGGTTTGCTAAACCGTTATAGTGCTGTAAAGGCGCTATCGAGGGTTCGAATCCCTCTCTCTCCGAATCTGGCCGCATCGGACGCCGCTCCGCTCGCGCGCTCGTAGCTCAGTTGGATTAGAGCACCAGACTACGAATCTGGGTGTCGGGGGTTCGAGTCCCTCCGAGCGCGGGAAACCTTGCCGCCGGGCGGCGTCCACCTCGAGTATGCCACGGTAGCTCAGCGGTAGAGCAGGGGACTCATAAGCCCTTGGTCGCAAGTTCGATTCTTGCCCGTGGCACGAAACTTCGCTCCCAGCCGGCCATGAGGGTTGCTGCGCCCGTAGCTCAATTGGATAGAGTATCGGCCTCCGAAGCCGAGGGTTGGTGGTTCGAGCCCACTCGGGCGCGTGGAAATATGCGAACGGAAGAAACAGCATCGGTCGACGGCGAGTTCATGAATCGGGCGCTCGGTCTCGCTCGAACGGCGCAGCGCTGGGGAGACGTCCCGGTCGGCGCCGTGCTCGTCGTCGGTGACGACGTGGTGGCGGTTGGCTTCAATCAAAAGGAAGCCAATCACGACCCGACCGCGCATGCCGAGGTCGTCGCGCTGCGGCAAGCTGCGGCACGGCTGGGCGGTTGGCGTTTACGTGGCTCGACGCTGTACGTCACCAAGGAGCCGTGCGTGATGTGCGCGGCGGCCTGCGTCGCTGCGCGCATCGACCGCATCGTGTACGGCTGCGCGGATCCCAAAGGCGGCGGAGCCGGGTCGGTGCTCAACGTCGCCGACAATCCGAAATTGAATCACCGGATCGACGTGCAGGGAGGCGTCCTGGAAGAAGAAACGGCTTCACTCCTCAGGGAATTTTTTCAAGCACGGCGTGGAGAGGTGGCAGAGTTGGTTGATCGCGCTCGCCTCGAAAGCGAGTAACGGCTAAAACCCGTTCGTGGGTTCGAATCCCACCCTCTCCGACCGTACGTGCGGCGATCGTCTTTTTTTTGGCGATCGTCCGGCGCGGGAGAGGTGCTGGAGTGGTCGATCAGGCACGACTGGAAATCGTGTAGGCGCTAAAACCGTCTCGTGGGTTCGAATCCCACCCTCTCCGAATGCTCGGACGCCGCGCGGCGCCCGACTCGCATGGGAGGCGTCGACGGCCGGAGCCCGTGCGACGAGAGCCCGCTAACCCCGTCAGGACCGGAAGGTAGCAGCGGCATGTGGGATCTCTCGGGTGCCGCGGAACCTCCGGCTCGAGCCTCCCCTAAAATGAAGCTCGGCGCGCCGCGTTCGGGACGCTTTAGACCATACGTATGTGCGATCCCGAACTTGCCGCAAGAGAGGTGGAGGACTGACGTATTGACCTTCGAACTTGCCGCTTCGTCGCCGCCGGTCATTGTGACGTCGGCGATGATGGCCGTCGCGGCGCTTGTCATCTATCACTGGCTCTTCGTTCGTCGGGCGAGACGAGCGGCGAGCGGTCCGGACGCAGCACCATCCTCCAAGAAAGGGTTGCCCGACGTCGCGGACCTCTCACGGCGCGTTGCCGCCCTTGAATCGGCGGCGTCCCGGGCCCTCCAACACGTCGGGTTCGTGCGCTTCAATGCATTCCCCGACGTCGGATCCGAACTCTCGTACGCGCTTGCTGTCGTAGACGGACTGGGCAACGGCTTTCTCGTGACCAGCATCTACTCGCGCGAAGAGGTGCGGACGTATGCGAAGGCGCTTCGCGGCTTCGCGGCGGACAAAGAAGTCAGTGCGGAAGAAGCGCGCGCGTTGCGGTTGGCGCGGGAGCGGCCTTGAGGGGGAATTGCGTGAAACGATCGTTCTTCGCGGCACACAAGCGGGTGCTCATTAAGATCATTCCGCACCATAACGAATCGATCTACAAATTCGAACTCTCCCACCTGCATTTGTTTCTCGCGGCGCTGTGCAGCGCAATCGTTTTGCTCGCGCTCTTCGTGGATCATATCGCGGTCGTGCGCGCCGCCCAGTCGCAAGTCAAAGTCCTGCAGACCGTCAACTCGAATGATCGGCAGCAGCTCGTCAAGTTTTCGAAACAGACGACCGTCATGCTGCATCGCCTGCGCGAGCTGCAAAAGGAGAATCTAGAGATCAAACGGCTGACCTCCGAGGTGGTGCGCAAGCACGTCGACCCGCCGAAGCCGCGGTCCGCGCGCGGCAAAGCGCCGGCGACTCCGCGGCTGGTTTCGCTGTGGCAGCGGGTCGCACTGTGGGTTGCGACGCAACGCGACGGGGGCGTCTCGTTCGCGAGCGAAGCCACGCAGCTAACGCTGCTCGACGTGGAATTGAATCAAGCGCTGGCGCAGTCGCGGATACTGGAAGCGCAGGCGCGGCGGGCTGCCGATGCAGTTCGGGCCCGGCAACTCGCGCACGCGCGATATCTGGATGAGATCCCGTCGATCTGGCCGACCGGTGGCTACGTGTCGTCGGGCTTCGGTTATCGCTCGTATCCCGATGCGGAATTCCACCCCGGGCTCGACATCGTGAACGATTACGGGGCACCGGTCTACGCTACCGCCGCCGGCATCGTGACCACCTCGGGCTGGGATGGCGGCTACGGGTACGAGATCAAGATCGATCATGGCAACGGCTTCGAAACGATGTACGGCCACAACTCGCGGCTGCTGGTCGGCGAAGGCGAATACGTGCGAAAGGGGCAGGAAATCGCGCTGATCGGCGCCACCGGTTTTGCGACCGGCGCGCACGTGCACTACGAAGTCATCCGCTATGGCCAACCCATCGATCCGACCCCGTACCTGACCGGCGTTCCGGCTGACTTGGCGGACGCCAACCCCTATTAGCGACCGAAGGCCGATTCGCGCGCTTGCCATAATCCCTCGTTCATGACCCATCGCCAGCCGGCGCAGCGCGTCAACGCGTTGACGCGGAATTTTTGCATCATCGCGCATATCGACCACGGCAAGACGACGCTGTCGGATCGCCTGCTCGAGTTCACCGGCGCGATGGCGCCGCGCGACATGAGTGACCAGGTGCTGGACTCGATGGACTTGGAGCGCGAGCGCGGCATCACGATCAAGGCCCACCCCGTCACCCTCGCGTACCTGGCGGACGACGGCCAAACATACGACCTCAACCTGATCGATACGCCGGGTCACGTCGACTTCACGTACGAGGTGTCGCGTTCGATGTCGGCGTGCGAGGGTGCGCTGCTCGTCATCGACGCGGCGCAGGGCATCGAAGCGCAGACGCTGGCGAACTATCACTTGGCGCTTGAGTCGGGGCTCGAGATCATTCCGGTGATCAACAAGATCGATCTGCCGTCGGCCGATCCGGATGCCGTGATTCGCGACGTCGAGGAGATGCTCGTCATCGAAGCCGACCGATGCATCAAAGCGTCCGCGAAGGAGGGCATCGGCACGAAGCACATCCTCGAGGCGATCGTGCGACTGGTGCCGCCCCCGAAGGGCAACGTGGAACACCTGCGCGCGCTGGTATTCGACTCGCAATACGACGCCTACCGCGGCGTCATCTGCTACGTTCGCGTGGTGGACGCCGCGCTGCGCAGCGGAACGAGAATCTTCAGCATGGCTGGCGATCGGGTTTTCGAAGTCGAGGAAGTCGGCACGTTCCGGCCGGCAATGCGGCGCACGGATCAGTTGGCGGTTGGCGACGTGGGCTACGTGATCGCGAACATTAAGTCGCTGCCCGACATCAGTGTTGGCGACACGCTGACTGACGCGGACTCGCCCGCGCACGTGCCGCTGCCCGGTTACCGCAAAGTAACGCCGATGGTGTACTGTGGCCTCTATCCAAACGAGGGCATACACTACGAAGACCTGCGCGACGCGCTGGAAAAGCTCAAGCTCAACGACGCATCGCTGGTCTACGAACCCGAATCGTCCATCGCACTAGGCTTCGGATTCAGGTGCGGGTTCCTAGGCCTGCTGCACATGGAGATCGTCCAGGAGCGGCTCGAGCGCGAGTACGGGCTGTCGTTGATCGCGACGTCACCGTCGGTCGTGTATCACGTGCGGACGGTTACGAAGAAGGAGTTGATCATCGATAACCCGGCCGAGCTGCCGCCGCCGCCGGAAGTCGACGCGATTGAAGAGCCGTACGTCAAGTGCACGATTATTACGCCATCGGACTACATAGGTCAGATCATGGAGCTTTGCCAGTCCCGGCGCGGCACGCTGCTATCGATGGACTACCTCTCGCCGCAGCGCGTGATATTCAACTACGAAATGCCATTGGCCGAGGTCATCATCGATCTGTTCGATCAGCTCAAATCCCGCACCAAAGGCTATGCGAGTATGGACTACGAGCCGATCGGCTACCGGCCCGGCGATCTCGTAAAACTCGACATTCTGCTCAACGCCGAGTCGGTGGACGCACTGTCGTTCATCATCCATCGCGATAAGGCGCCGGTCTGGGGGCGGCTGCTGGCCCAGCGGCTCAAAGAAGTCATTCCGCGCCAGATGTTCGACGTGCCGATCCAGGCGGCGATCGGCAACAAGATCGTCGCACGCGAGACGGTGAAAGCCATGCGCAAAAACGTGCTCGCGAAGTGTTACGGTGGCGACATCACGCGCAAGCGCAAGCTGCTTGAAAAGCAGAAAGAGGGCAAGAAGCGGATGAAGCAGGTCGGCAACGTCGAGCTTCCGCAGGAAGCGTTCATGGCCGTCCTACAATTGGAACGCAACCCGTGACCGCCGCCCGGATCGCCGCCGGCAAGCCGATCTACGCGGCCACAAGAAACGCCGACAAGCTGCGCGAGCTGCGTGCGCTTTGGGGACCGGCTCCTCCGCGCCTCATCACCCCCGCAGCCATGCCCGACGTCGACGAATGCTTCGATACGTACGAGCAGAATGCGCTCGCGAAGGCAGCGGCGCTGATGAAATTGCTGTTCGCACCGGCGTTGGCCGACGACTCGGGAATCGAAGTGAAAGCGCTGGAGTGGAAACCCGGCGTGCGGTCGGCACGCACGCCTTCGGCGGACTCGACGCCGCACGAGCGCAATGCGTTCATTCTATCGCAACTCGGGAGCACCACGGGTGAAGAGCGCCGCGCTCGATTCGTTTGCGTGTGCGCGCTGGTGCTGCCTGATGAGGAACCCCTCATTGCACGCGGCGAAGTCGAGGGGCTCATCGCGGCCGCGCCCCGTGGGACCGCCGGGTTCGGCTACGACCCGATTTTTTATTACGAACCGTTCGGCATGACGTTTGCCGAAGCCGGGCCGGAAGCGAAGAATGCGGTGTCGCATCGCGGCAACGCGATCCGCCGCCTGCGCGAAATGATAGCGCCGCTGATCACGCGCTAAAGCGGGCAGCCGTGAGGATCGCCGTCTTCCACTCTCCTTGGTTCGCCGTCATCGCGACGGTCGTAGTCTTTACCCAAAACGTTTGGTTGGCACAGCGCGGATCGCCAGTCGGAAACGCGATTGCAGCGGCGTATATGCTGTTGTACGGCGCGTACTGCATGCAAAACTACGTCGCGTGCAAGGAGATCCACTGCGGTTTCACCGGTCCCGGCTTCACGCTAGCCGGCCTTCTCATGCTGGTGCGCACCACCGCCGGCGCACCCATCAGCCTCGAGGTTCCCTGGCTGGTTTTCGCGGCGGCCGCTTGCATAGGATTCTGCGTCGAGCACGCCCGCACGCGGACCTGAGGTCTTGCCAAACTGAACTTCGTTCGGTAAGGTTGTCGCCGGTTCTCACCGAAGACGCCGTTAACGGGCGGTAGCTCAGCTTGATAGAGCGCGTGCCTTGGGCGCACGAGGTCGCAGGTTTAAGTCCTGTCCGCCCGATTTGTCCGCGCCCGTAGCTCAGCTGGATAGAGCACCCGCCTTCTAAGCGGGAGTGCGTGAGTTCAAATCTCACCGGGCGCGCGTCAGCCGATCCACTCCTTCGGGGGCGCGGTCGCACGCGTGGGATCGATGGGACTCATGAGACCGATCGCAATTCCGTCGGGATCCTCGACGATAGCGTAACGCGCGCCCCAGAACGCATCGAAGGGCGGCTGTAGCGCACGGTAGCCGGCGCCTGTGAGCTCGCCAAAGCGCTCGTCCACTGTTTCTCTGGCAGCGAGACGGAAGCCCAGAACAATCCGACCGACGAGGTCGGTGCGTTGGGCCCAGCCCGCGTTCCAGACTGGCGCAAAACTCGGGCTGTCCAGCTCTAAGTGGGCTTCGCCTTCCGCCTCGCTGCTGGCATGGAACAGCTCTCCCGCTGGGTTTTCCAGTGGCCGCGAAAACGATACGCCCAACCGGCAATAAAAGCCCAGCGAACGCCGTAAATCGCCCGCGATGATGTTAACCTGATCAAACATTGGACGAGCGTCGGCGATCGTAGTTCCTCCAATCGAGAAGGCCCCGTTCTTCGTGGATCGCCTCGGTCAGTCCGCCTGACCGCGGAAGCATCCAAGCGTGAGCCGTCGAACCTATCGTCCATGGATGAAAGCGGCCAGCGGGGTCGCGTTCTCGGTGCCGGCGTCGCCGCCGTTCTCGAGCGCACGACCGTCGACGCCGTCGGCCTCGAAGAGCGCGCCGCCGCGCTTGCCAAACGCAGCATCAAGCAACAGTCAAAGCTCGACGGGTTACGGCTGGCGATCTCGTGCATGGATCTCACCACGCTCGAAGGCAAAGACTCGCCGGGACGCGTCGCACAGCTATGCGCGAAAGCGGTCCGGCCGAACCCCGCCGATCCCACGATCCCGTCCGTGGCGGCGGTGTGCGTGTATTCCACCCTCGTTCGCAGCGCGAAAAAAGCGCTGCGCGGCAGCACGGTCAAGGTCGCATCGGTTGCGACGGCGTTTCCCAGCGGCCTCGCGCCGCTCGACGTGAAGCTGCGCGAAACCCAAGAAGCGCTCAACGCGGGCGCCGATGAGATCGACATGGTCATCAACCGCGGCGCGTTCTTAGCGGGCAGCCGCGCCGAGGTCGCGGACGAGATCGCCGCCGTCAAAGCGGTCTGCGGCCGCGCGAGTCTCAAGGTCATCCTCGAAACCGGCGAGCTGGTCACGTACGACAACGTGCGCCGCGCAAGCTGGCTTGCGATGGAGGGCGGCGCGGATTTCATCAAGACGTCGACCGGAAAAGTGTCGCCGGCCGCGACGCTGCCGGTTGCGCTCGCGATGCTGGAAGCCGTGCGGGATTTTGAAACGCTCAGCGGCCGCAGAGTGGGCGTCAAGGTTGCGGGTGGTATCCGAAGCGCCAAAAACGCCCTGCAATATCTAGTCCTCGTGCATGAAACCGTCGGCGATCCCTGGCTATCGCCTGATTTGTTCCGCATCGGCGCAAGCTCGCTGCTCAACGACGTACTCATGCAGATCGCGAAGGAACGTTCCGGTGCCTATCAAGGCGAAGACTATTTTACGAAAGATTGACGATCAACCATGAAGAGCGATCTGAAGCCGCGCGACAACGGTCTGAAGGCCAAAGCAAAGGCCCGCCTTGCTCTTGCGGCACCAGCGTGGACCGCCCCGAGCAAATGGGAATATGCGCCGGCGCCCGAGGCCCATGATTACATCAAACTGCGCCCCCGTTACGGCCTGTTCGTGGGCGGCAAATGGACCAAGCCGAAAGCCGGCCGCTACTTTCCTTCGATCAATCCCGCCACCGAAGAGACGCTGACCGAAGTCGCCGAAGCAAGCGAGGCGGACATCGCCAAAGCGGTCGCCGCGGCGCGCACCGCGTACGACAAATATTGGCGAAAAATGTCCGGTGTCGAGCGCGCCAAATACGTCTATCGGATCGCGCGAGCCATCACCGAGCGCAGCCGGGAATTCGCTGTGCTGGAGACGATGGACGGCGGCAAGCCGATCAAGGAATCCCGCGACATCGACATTCCCCTCGCCGCGGCTCATTTTTTCTACTACGCGGGTTGGGCCGATAAACTCAAATGGGCATTTCCCAACACCGACCCGCGTCCGCTCGGCGTCGCCGGCCAGATCATCCCGTGGAATTTTCCCGTTCTCATGGCGGCGTGGAAAATAGCGCCGGCCATCGCTTGCGGCAATACGGTCGTTCTCAAGCCGGCCGAAACCACGCCGCTCAGCGCGCTGCTGCTTGCCGAGGTGATTGAGCAAGCCGATCTGCCGCCAGGCGTCGTCAACATCATCACCGGCGGCGGCCAAACCGGTGCCGCGCTCGTCAGCGCGGACGGTTTGGACAAGGTCGCGTTCACCGGATCGACCGAGGTCGGCAAGCAGATCGCGCGAGAGTGCGCAAAAACGAAACGGCGCGTGACGCTTGAACTCGGCGGCAAAGCGGCCAACATCATTTTCGACGACGCCCCGCTCGATCAAGCCGTCGAAGGCATCATCAACGGCATCTTTTTCAATCAGGGCCACGTGTGCTGCGCCGGGTCGCGCCTCCTGGTGCAGGAGTCCGTCCACGACGCGGTCGCGCAAAAGCTCTACCGCCGCATGCAGACGCTGCGTCTCGGCAATCCGCTCGACAAGAACACCGACATCGGCGCGATCAATTCCAAGGTCCAGCTCGACAAGATCGAAGCGCTCGCCGCCACGGGTGATGCGGAGGGCTGCGCTCGGTTCCAAACAGAATGCGCGCTACCGTCGCGCGGCTACTGGTTCCGCCCAACCTTTTTCACCGGCGTTGCGCTGTCGCATCGCATCGCGCAGGAAGAAATCTTCGGACCGGTGCTCTCGGTGCTTACCTTCCGCACGCCGGAAGAAGCGGTGGAAAAAGCCAACAACACTCCGTACGGGCTGTCCGCAGGCGTATGGACCGATAAGGGCAGCAAAAATTTCAAAGTCGTGCGCCAGCTCGAGGCGGGCGTCGTGTGGGCCAACACGTTCAACAAATTTGACCCCTCGTCGCCGTTCGGCGGCTACAAAGAGAGCGGCTTCGGGCGCGAGGGCGGCGTCCACGGGCTGCTGCCGTATTTGGAGATCTAAGGGATGCCGACGTCGTCCCGGCTGCCCGTGCGCAAAACCTACAAACTCTACGTCAACGGTGAGTTCGCGCGCTCCGAATCCGGCCGCACGTTTCCATTCAAGCACCGCGCCGGAATCACGCACGTCGCCCGCGCGACGCGCAAGGATCTGCGCGACGCGGTGCGCGCGGCGCGCGCCGCGCTCGGCCCTTGGCGCAACCGCAGCGCGTTCAATCGGGGCCAGATCCTCTACCGACTCGGCGAGATCATGGAAGACCGGCGTGGCGAGCTCGTCGAGGCGCTCGTTCGCGCAAACGTGAGGCTGCCGGCTGCCGAAAAAGAAGTCAGCGCGGCCGTCGATCGCGTCGTGTGGTACGCGGGCTGGTGCGACAAGATCGAGCAGTGGTCATCGACGAAGAATCCGGTCGCCGGCCCGCATTTCAATGTCAGCAGTCCTGAACCGAGCGGCGTCGTCGGCATCGTTGCGCCGGGCGCGCCGAGCTTGCTCGGCCTCGTATCGACCACCGTGCCGCCGCTCTGCGCTGCCGACACGGTCGTGGTCATCGCGTCGCAAGACAATCCGCTGTCGGCGATCGCTTTCGCCGAAACCATCGCGACTTGCGATATGCCGGCCGGCGTTGTCAACATTCTCACCGGCGAGCGCAGCGAGCTCACGCCGCACCTCGCTCGCCACATGGATATCAAGGCGCTCGACTTATGGTTGGACGACGACGCGCTCGAGGCGCACGCCGCCGATTTGGCGTGCGCTTCCGTTAAGAGAGTGCGCCGCGGCAAGCCGCAATCGAGCGCATTTTGGTTCGGCGAGGCGAGCATGAGCCCGCGTTGGATCGAATCGTTCATGGAAATCAAAACGGTCTGGCACCCCGCTGGACTCTAACGGGAACGCTTGCGGACCGGCGAGAATCAGGTTCGCTGCGTTTTGATGGTGAGTGTAGCTCAGCTGGTTAGAGCGTCGGACTGTGAATCCGAAGGTCGCGGGTTCAAATCCCGTCATTCACCCCAGTTCGCAGCACGAGGTACGCGCCTGTAGCTCAATTGGATAGAGCGTCGGGCTTCGAACCCGAAGGCTGGGGGTTCGAGCCCCTCCAGGCGCGCGAGACCGAAGTGCCCCGTTAGCTCAAAGGTAGAGCATCCGGCTTTTAACCGGGTGGTTCCGAGTTCGAATCTCGGGCGGGGCATATTTTTTTGACCCGCCAAAGCGAGGTGAAGGCGGACTTTTCATGAGTGCCCGTGGCGCTGCGTTGACGCAAGTCAAAGGCTCCCACCTCAGGCGATCGGTCACGCCGTGGGGGTCGTACGCCTGGGGCTATGCCGATATCGGTGCCGACATCTACGTGGCGCTCGGCCTGGTGGTCGGCGCGGCCATGGGGGCGGCGAATCTCGCTTTCGCCTTCGCGGGACTCGTGTACGTCTGCATCGGCCTCGCGTACACGGAACTAGCCGCGGCGTACCCGGTCGCGGGCGGCGGCCAGTTTTTCGTCACGCGGGCGCTGGGCGACTTTACCGGGTTCATCGCGGGCTGGGCGGTGCTGCTGGATTTTACGATCGACATCACCCTGTTTGCGGTCTTTGCGATCGGCTACATCAGCGCGCTCGTGCCGTGGCTCGCCGACCCGCATCACAAGTTCACATATTTTCTTTTGGTGCTGGCGATTATCGTATTGCTCACCTACCTCAACATCAAAGGGGTACGCGAATCATCGCGCTTAAACGAGATCGTCGCGCTCGTCGACGTGGTCAACGAAACGCTCATTATCTTTTGCGGCTTCCTGTTTGCCTGGCATCCGACGATTCTGATTCACACCATGATCGAACACTGGCCGTCGCCGGAAAAGCTGTTGTTAGGAACGTCGCTCGCCATCATCTCGTTCGTTGGGCTCGAGAGCATCTCGCAAGCGGCGGAAGAAACGCAGCGACCGTCGAGTATTATCCCCAGAACGTCGATCGGCTTGATTCTCACCATCCTGATCTTCGCGCTGGCCTATTCGAACCTCGTGCTCGGCATGCAGGCCGCGACGACACACGGGCTCGTGCCAATGTATCAGTACGTCGGCAGCAACGTCAACCAGGACCATGCGGTCGCCGCGCTGGCGTCCACGATTCCCTACCTCGGCACGCTGTTCGCGCTGTACGTCCCGATCCTAGCATCGCTGCTGGTCGTCATATCGAGCAATTCCGGCGTCTTTGGTGCGTCGCGCATCGCCTACTCGATGGGACAAAATGAGCTGTTGCCGGCCTGGTTTCAGCGAGTCGGCCAGAAGACGAAAACCCCGATTTTGGCGATCCTGGTTTTTTCGGGCGTCGCGGTCATCGAACTCGTCGCGGCATTTTTGCAGAAGGAACAGGCGCTCGGCTTCTTGGCGGACCTTTACGCTTTCGGGGCATCGCTGTCGTACACGCTGGTGTTTTGCGCGCTCATCGCGCTGCGCTTCACCGATCCCGGCGCGCCGCGGCGCTTCAAAATGCCGCTCAACGTTCGCATGACCATCGCCGGGCGGCGCGGAGACGTGTCGCTGATTGCGGTCCTGGGGCTGCTGGGCATCTTTGCGATCTTGACGTTCACGTTGCTGACGCACCCCGTGGGGCGCATCTTCGGACCCGCCTGGGTCGTGCTGGGCATCATCTTTTTCATCGCGTACCGGTGGCGCAGCAAGCGGCCGGTGTTGGGCAGCGTCGAGCGCGATTGGGTGCGCCACCACGAACGCGTGCTGGCCAACGCAGGCGAACTGGAAATGCTCGATGAGTACCGAGAAAACGTTGCGAAGGAAAATCCGCCGGGCACCGCTTAAGTAAAAACGAGCGCGTCGTTAGCTCAATTGGTAGAGCAGCGGACTCTTAATCCGTTGGTTGTGGGTTCAAGTCCCTCACGACGCAGGCGCTTTCGACTCAACCGCTCGCGCCCGAATGCAGGGTCCGCGCGCGCCGCAGACGTAACGTCTTTCGGCGATGCTCAGCCGAAATCAGGCGTACAGCCTCCTCGCCGCAGCCGCGTGTGGCGCCGTCGTCGGCGCCGTGCTCGCGCCGCCGGTTGCACGCCGGCGTTTCCTCCGCCGCGTCGAGGCGGGTCTCCCGCGTCTCACGTCGGTCGCTCAGACGATCTACGACAACGCGCACGACTTCGCTACGGAAATCGCAACCATCTTTTCCGACCTTGCGACGTCATCCGTCGAGTCTGTTCGGAAGAGCGCGTTCATGCTGCGCACCCCGATTGCCAGGCTGAAGAAATCGCTGGCGAAGGACCCCGTGCTTGCTTCGCGTTCGATCTGGGTCGACGCTCACGGCGACACCATATTGCTGCACGGCGTCGTGGAAGACGACGAAGAATGGCACACGGCTGATACGCTCGCGCGGCTCGTTTCGCCTGACGGCTCGGTGCGCAACTTGCTGCAGGTCCGTCGCCGCGCGGACGCCTGAACGCCGATACTCAATCGTAGGGCAAGTGGCGGAATCGGCAGACGCGCCGGACTTAGAATCCGGTGGGGAAACCCGTGAAGGTTCGAGTCCTTTCTTGCCCAGCGAAGCCGCTCAATGACGCGGTTTGTGACCGTCGTCTTCTGGCGGCCACATGTTTGGTGCTTCCTCGCGTACGCGCGTAACTGTGATCCACAAAAAAATCGCCAGGTAGGCGGCGCCGCCGAGAACTAAAACGATCGCCACAATGCCAGCGCCGCTCACGCGGCCGGTGTTCGTCGCATGGTCGCCTTTCCCCGCAAGGAAATCGGCGTCAGCCGCCTTAAGTTGTCGCATCCGTCGGGGTGCGGAAGTAGCTCAGCGGTAGAGCATCGCCTTGCCAAGGCGAGGGTCGCGAGTTCGAATCTCGTCTTCCGCTCCATGTAACGGCGAGCTGCGCTCGCGCACCACAAGAGAAAGCCGTGACCGCCAGCCTTCGTAAGCTCGCAGCTACTCAAGTCGAGCTCGACATTGAAGTTTCAGCATCGGAGCTCGATGCGGCGCGAGCGCGCGCATTTCGCAAGCTGGTCAAGCAGTTCAAAATCCCGGGTTTCCGACCGGGCCATGCTCCGCGGCGGATCTTCGAGCAATATGTCGGCTCGGCACGCATCGAAGAAGAAGCCATGGAAGACGTCGTGCCGGTGGCCTACGCCGCTGCGGTGCGCGAGCACAGTCTCGAGCCTGTCGCGCAGCCGAGGATCGACCTGGAGCGGGTCGACGAAGGCAAAGCGCTGCGGATCAAAGCGCTGGTCGACGTCCGTCCCGAAATTGCGCTGGGAGCATATCGAGAACTCAAGGCCGCCCCGGCGCCGAGCGACGTGTCGGATGAGGAAGTGGAGCGCAGCCTCCAAGCGCTGCGCAAGCGATCCGCCACGCTGATCCCCGTCGCCGATCGCGGCGTGCAAAGCGGCGACGTCATCACCTTAGACTACACGGGGACGATCGACGGCGAGCCGTTCGAGGGCGGTTCGGCTACAAACTACACCACGGAAATCGGCGACGAGAAATTCATTCCGGGTTTTGCCGAACAGCTCTACGGCGCCAAACCCGGCGAGCCGCGTGAGGTCCGCATCACCTTCCCCGCTACATATCACAGCCAGGCGTTGGCGAGCAAATCGGCGCTTTTCGCCGTTGTCGTGCACGCTATCAAGCTGCCCGTGCTCCCCGAATTGGACGCGAAGTTCGCGAAGAGCGTTTCGGACAACGAAACCGTCGACGCCCTGCGCGCCGATCTTCGCCGGCGTCTTGAGCTTTTAGCTCGCCAGCGGGTACGCGAGGCCGCCGAGCAGGAGCTGATGCAATCGCTCCTTTCGGCACACGAATTCCCGCTGCCGGAAGTGCTCGTGGAGCGGGAGGTCGAACGGCTGGTGTCCGACGCCAAAGAATCCGTTCGGCGTACCGGCGGATCGTGGGAGTCGTACCTTCGCGAACAAGGCGCCGACGAAAACAAAGTGCGAGCTGATATGCGGCCGCGCGCGGAACAACGGGTGAAATCGACGCTGCTCATCGATGAAATCGCGAAAGCCGAAGGTA
>Ga0207416_1002786_pt1 | contig 18017 bp, 22 predicted proteins | sample PaiPotPPM11metaG_FD_184107 | JGI IMG/M metagenome (GOLD analysis project Ga0207416, IMG submission 184107) | Iron sulfur acid spring bacterial and archeal communities from Banff, Canada, to study Microbial Dark Matter (Phase II) - Paint Pots PPM... ...
CCTCAATACAACGCAGTGGTGGTATTGGGCAATGGAATGCTTTCTCGTCATTGCTTTTACCTACTTCTATGCTTATGTGCTGTGGATGCAGCAGCAGATTCCTGAGAATCTGCAGAAGCAAGGGGCCTTTATTCCTGGCTATCGGCCTGGGGAGCCTACCAGCAGGTATCTGAGGAGTCTTCTCAATCGTGTCACCTTGGCTGGAGCAGCATTCCTGGGTATCGTGACCTTTACGCAGTACTTCACGCGTGTGGGTGGCAACCAGTTATTCACAGCTGCCTCTGTCTTGATTGTGGTTGGCGTGGTACTCGATACGGTCAGGCAGTTGGAAGCGCAGATGGTCATGCGCAATTACTCAGGTTTTCTGTTCTGAAATACCCCGGCAGAGTATGATAGCGTGGCGTAAACGATGACCCTCTCATACTGATCCAACCCTCCGTGGTGAGCTGGCTTGTTCCCTCTGTGTCACCTTTTCTTTGTTGCTACGTACTACACATAGGAAGAAGAGCAATTCATGGATTAAGGTCATCTATGTTTGCGAAAAGAAAGGAGAACTTCATGATGTCATGCTGTGGTGGAATAGGATGGCTTGGCATGCTCAGCATGCTTGTAGGAACGCTCCTCGTTCTCGCCCTTCTCGCCCTCCTAGTCTGGGCGCTTATCCGCTGGCTTCCTGCTCGAATGGGCAGGGCGTCTGAGCTGTTTAAGAGCACCCCGTCTGGGGAATCGTCAGCACTGGAGATCCTAGAGCAACGCTATGCGCGAGGAGAGATCGATCAGGCCACCTTTGAACGGATGCGCGAGCAGCTCCAGGCTTCCCAGAGAACGAACTCGTCATCTGGCTCTAGCCCTTAAGGCTTCTCATTACCCATAAGTAGGAACCTGCCTAGCATTGTTGGGAGGATGGAGAGAGAAAGAGCCACATGGAGGCCAAATCATCCAAGCGGCGCAAACAAACTCTCATACCTGCAAGGACCGTTGACATACCTGCCTCACTTGCAACTTTTTCGTCCACTCCGTCGTAGTATAGAAAGCTACAGTACAATTGCCAAGAGTACGACTATCAATCGTACAACGCGCTTCAGGAGAGCCCTGTATCAGGAAAAAAGGGGTGCCTCCCCAGATCACATGACCAGGATTGCCATGGCCCTGCTCTTCTGCAGCTGACAAGCAGATGTCGCTTGTCTCGCACTCGGGAAGACAGGAGCCTGCATCTTTTTCCCCTGCTGGCCTTCTCCCCGCTGGCCAGCAGATCCAGGTTTTCTTGCGGGTGATTCTGCTTGGCACAGGCAAGGTACAAGCACGCTCACCTGCAACAGTGATCAGGATGTGGTGGTCACACGGAGACCCGAAAGACAACGCAACAGCACGGTATTTCACATAGGTGAAAGATCTGCATCTTGCTGCCCTTCTGATGCACGGTCCTTTCACCAGCATGAAATCCTGAGGAAGTAGAACGTCGAAAAGAGATGGAGAACGATGACCAAGAAAAGTTCAAAAAGTTCAAAACGAACTACACAGGTAAAACAACAGACAAACCGAGTCAACGTCCAGCATCGATCGCAAACGCTCACCGAGCTTGATAGGGGAGAGACAACAGCCCAAACGAACCACGTCAATGGCCAGCATCGGTCGCAAACGCTTACCAAGCTTGATACACGAGAGACAACAGCCCAGACGAACCACGTCAACGGCCAGCAGCGACTGCAAACAGCCCTTTTCCAAGCTCAGGGAATGCACTGTGCAAGCTGCGCCATCGTTATCGAGCGCAAGCTTAAGAAGCTCGAAGGGGTTCAGGACGTGCGGGTGAACTCTTTCACCGGAAAGGTGGAACTTGTTGGCGCTCCGACACCTTCATTCGCTGATCTGAACAATGCCGTCAAAACCAATGGCTATACGCTTCTGCGCTGGAAGGGTCGGCACGGTCTCAAGTCAAGAGCCTTCCAAAAAAATACCAGCCAAGACTATCTGGAAATCGGGATCATTTTGGTTCTTCTCCTTGTTGTGTATGTCATCTCCTTACAGGCAGGGTTGGTCCCAGATTTTGCCGTGACACGCAATATGAGCTATGGCATTATCTTCCTCATTGGCCTCACTGCCTCCGTCTCATCCTGTATGGCGACCTCGGGAGGATTGCTGGTTGGGATGACCTCAGCGATTTCCGAACAACAGACGGCATCGCCTCGTCTTCAGAAGATCAAAACGTCTTGCTTCTTCAACATCGGACGTATTCTTTCCTATACCCTCTTTGGAGCCTTGATCGGGGCCCTTGGTTCGACCTTGACCATTTCTCCACGGGTTGGAGGCATCATCACGATTGTGGCAAGTGTGGTGATGGTGCTGATGGGGGTCCAACTGTTGAATCTCTTCCCATTGGGACGAATGCTCCAGCCCAAAATGCCACAATTCCTGGTTCATGGCCTCTATGATTTCAGTCAGAAACAATCCGGCGTGGCGTCATTGCTGGTTGGTGCAGCCACCTTCTTTTTGCCCTGTGGGTTTACCCAGGCCTTGCAGTTTTATGTGTTAAGTCAAAGAAGCCCGGTGATCGGCGCCTTGACGATGCTGGTCTTTTCTCTGGGAACCCTTCCAGCTTTAGTCTCGCTCAGTGGTCTTGCAAGCGTGTTCACAGGAAAACCGCAACACTACGTCATGAAAGTGGCTGGAGTCCTCGTCCTGGTGATTGGTCTGGTGACCTTCAATAGCGGATTAACTGTGACAGGAATCCCACTTCCCTCTCCAGCGCTGCTGCTGGCACAACTTGGAGCGGGCAGTGCACAGACAGCAAGCGTTGTCGCCTCAATCGCCGATGGGAAACAGCGTGTCTCGATGACCGTCGCAGGTTACAGCTATACACCGAGTAACATTACGCTCGCTCAAGGCGTGCCCGTCGAATGGCGTATTGATGGCAGCCAAGCCAGTGGATGTGCACGTACGCTTCTCGTTCCTGACCTGGGATTGACCTTTGATGTATCAAGTCCGCAAACGATTCGATTTGTGCCCCAGCAATTGGGAACCTTTCGCTTTATGTGTCCCATGGGAATGACGACTGCTGGCGCAGCACTGACTGTTGTGCCCAAATCAACTCTTGAGCCCAAACCGACTGTTGCGCCAACTCAGACTGTTGGACCAAGTCAGACTGTTGGGCAAAATCCGAACGTTGGGCAAAATCCGCAGAAAGCGCAGCCATGATCTATCGAGCAGGAACAGAACCATTTCGAGGATTTGGCGATGTGGAATGATCATTTTGAGGCGGTTTGCACAACTCACGCTGTGGGACGCTTTTCTCTTGAAGGTCATTCCTCACTTCTTCTCCCTTAAAATAGGGAAGATGGAACTCCTCTCCAGCGTGCAAAGAGAAGCGGAGAGGAGAAGGTCATGTGCTGGAGAACTGTGCGTGGCCAGACCGTCCGCCAGCAACTTGACAAACACTTTATCTCCATCGTATACTATAGATACCCCTACCAGAGGGGTATGGGTAAACTCGAATGTGAAGAGACAGGGAAGATCATGGATACCAAAACAACACCACAAAACGGTCAGGATGCCGTTGTCTCACCAAGTCGGATGGAAAGTCACGCGGTTCTCGCTGTAGAAGGGATGACGTGTGCCTCCTGTGCTATACGCATCGAAAAGGGGCTCAAGAAGATACCTGGCGTGAAGGATGCCAGCGTTAACCTCGCAACCGAGCAGGCGACCGTTACGTACAATCCGTCCCAAGCAGGCTTGGTGCAGATAGTACAGAAGGTGGATGCCGTTGGGTACAAGGCCATTCCTCTGACCACACCTGGATCAGAGCCGATGCCAGTTGAAGCAGAAACGGAGTCGCATGCGATCCTCAACATAGAAGGGATGACCTGTGCCTCCTGTGCTCTGCGCATCGAAAAGGGGCTCAAAAAGATACCTGGCGTCAAGGATGCTAGCGTCGGCCTTGCCATCGAGCAGGCGACAGTGACCTACGACGCGGCGCAAACGACGGTGGAGCAGATGATCCGGAAAATAGAGGCACTCGAGTACAAAGCCACACTACAAGGTCCTCCTGCACAACCGAAAGCATCTGCAAGCGCCATCTCTGCATCAGGGGAGGTGGATCCTCCCATCAGTACTTTACAAGAGGATGAGCAGAGCAAGCGACGGAAAGCAGAGCTTGTTCGCAAACGCACTCTGTTGATTCTCGGCATCGTACTCAGCGTGCCCGTCGTGATCCTGAGCATGTTTTTCATGAATCGCTTCCCTGGTGAAAATATGCTCCTGCTTGTGCTGACGACTCCGATCTGGGCCATTGTCGGCTGGGAGTTTCATAGTGGAGCCATAAAAAGGGGGCGCCACGGCAGTGCCAACATGGACACCTTGATCTCGCTTGGCTCGACTGCGGCCTATGGCATGAGCGTGGTAGCAACCTTCTTTCCACACGTTGTGGGTTCCGTAACGTTCTACGATACAGCCGCTTTGATTGTCACCTTGATCTTCCTGGGAAAATACCTGGAGGCCCGTGCCAGGGGACAGACCAGTGAGGCGATCAAGAAGTTGATGGGGTTACAAGCCCGGATCGCCCGTGTTGTGCGTGACGGCAAAGAAGTGGAACTTCCTGTTGAACAGGTGCAAGTCGGTGATGAAGTGATTGTGCGTCCCGGCGAGAAAATTCCGGTGGATGGCGTTGTGCTCTCTGGCTCCACTTCAGTGGACGAGTCAATGATTACCGGTGAAAGTATTCCAGTCGAGAAGGGTGTTGGTGATCTATTAATCGGTGCAACCATCAACCAACATAGCCTGCTGCGTATGCGCACGACCAAGGTGGGAGGCGATACGGTACTCGCCAGTATCATTCGCATGGTCGAGCAAGCCCAAGGCTCCAAGGCTCCAATTCAGCGGCTTGCTGACAGGATTTCAAGCGTGTTTGTGCCGACGGTGTTAGTCATTGCGACGCTCACCTTCATTGGCTGGGCAGTCATCGGCCATCTGACGGTGACGGGCAGCACATCGGTTGCCCATCTGGCCGATATGGCAGCGGCTAGCAATCCCTGGGTCAGAGCGATCGTCGCCGCTGTCGCTGTCTTGGTGGTGGCCTGCCCGTGTGCATTAGGCCTGGCAACGCCAACGGCAATCATGGTTGGAACAGGCAAAGGCGCAGAACAGGGCATTCTCATCAAGGGGGGTGAGAGTCTCGAACGAATCCAGGCAGTACGTGCTGTCTTACTTGACAAGACCGGCACGATTACCAAGGGCAAACCGGAACTCACCGATGTGATCACCGTCCCTAGCATGGTCATGGTCAGAAAGAGCATCACCATGCGGCACCAAGGTCTCCTTGGGATAGTTCTCACCCTCGCCAGGGTGATCATTCTCAAGGGAACTCGTCCCCAGAGAGCCACTCCCCCTAGCATCTCAGAACACGAACTGCTGCGTCTGGTTGCAGAAGCAGAACAAGGCTCAGAACATCCGCTCGCTGCCGCCATTGTCGAAGGCGCAAAGGCGCGAGGGCTTTCCCTTGAGACAGCCCCGCAACGCTTCACCGCGCTTGCTGGACGCGGCCTGGAAGCCATGGTAGAGGGTCATGAGATGCTGGTTGGAACGCGGCGCCTGCTTAGTGAACGTTCCATCGCCTCTGCTGCTCTAGAGGAGCAACTGGAAGCATTGGAACACCAGGGCAAGACGGCGATGCTTGTTGCTCTTGATGGAGCGCTAGCTGGTATCGTCGCGGTCGCCGATACGGTCAAGGTGGGTTCGGTCGAAGCCATCCAGCAACTCCAGGCGCAAGGCCTTTCGGTCTGGATGATCACGGGTGATAATCGGCGTACCGCTCAGGCGATTGCTGAGCAGGTTGGTATTCCCTCTGAGCATGTGCTAGCTGAGGTCTTGCCAGAAGACAAAGCCAATCAGGTCAAATACCTGCAAGCGCAAGGGTTAGTGGTGGCTTTTGCAGGCGATGGCATCAATGACGCACCAGCACTTGTCCAAGCCGATGCAGGCATTGCCATGGGAACAGGCACCGATATTGCGATGGAAGCTTCCGATATTACGCTGGTCAAAGGAAACCTCAAGAGCGTGGCGACGGCCTTGGCTCTCTCTCGTGCAACCTTGCGTATCATCAAGCAGAATCTGTTCTGGGCCTTTGCTTACAACGTCATTCTCATTCCGACGGCGATCCTCTCCCCGCTCGTTCCTTTCTTGAAAGAGCAGGCCCCGATCTTCGCAGCAGCAGCGATGGCGCTTTCCTCGGTCACAGTGGTGAGCAATTCTCTGCGTCTGCGACAATTCCGTCCATAGCTCGTTAATTGATGGTCCTCATAGTAAGCAGAAAAGGAAGGTGAGAAAGATGCAGCAAGATCGGCAGCAAGAGGTACTCAAACGCCTCTCCTACATCGAGGGACATGTTGCAGGGATTCGTAAGATGGTGGAGGAGGATAAGTATTGCATCGACCTCTTGCGCCAAACGTATGCGGTACGCAAAGCCATTGAAAAACTCGAAGCGATGATCCTAGAGGGCCATTTGCGTACGTGTGTCCCAGAAGGGATCAAAGGCGATCGCGAAGAAGCTGTGGTTCAGGAATTGATCCAGCTCTACACCATCGCCGGAAATCAGTAATATTGTTAAAGATTCTCTTCACGAAAGGAGAAATCATCCGATGGAGTCAACAACACTTGTCGCTCCCGATATCTCATGTGAGCATTGCCAGCATGCCATCGAAGGAGCGGTTGGAAAAGTGGAGGGCATAAAAAATGTCACCGTGGATATTCCTGCCAAGACGGTGCATGTCGAATATGATCCGAAGCTCGTCACAGAGGGGAAGATCGAAGAGGTGATGGACGACGCAGGCTACACCGTCGCGAAATAGGTACCACGCGTTGTGCAGGTGCTTGATGGCCCTGCACAACGCAAATTGGAAGCGCAGATGGTCATGCGGAATTTTTCAGGTTTCTTTGTTATAAAACAGTTGATTGAAGCAACAATGTCTCCTCAATCTGCTCCTTATAGCTAGCTCCTCCTGGATGTGTCGAATCAGAAGGGATAAGCACATTCGCTCCTGTGGGCTTCGGTAGGAATGGGGCATTGCGATGCTTGTTAAAGTAGGTAATATATTAGGAAGTTAAGACAAGAATGGAGTTGTCCGTAAACCACTTGGAGTCCCTCTCTTTTCACTCAAACGGGACGATGACAACACGGATACATAAGATCGGTAGGATCGAACCCAAGCGCACACGTATGGGCTCTCGTTTCAATCAATAACGCTTCATACCCGTCTGGAAATAGAATCAGATATCCGACATCCCAAAGTCCTCGGAAAGATAAACCGCTTGATGGTACCTGATGGAAAAAAGACAGTGGTATCATCAAAATCACCGTCATGTTTCATCATCAGCTCTTTTATGACATGTCTGTATTGCGGTAGGATAGGTTCAATCTGAATACACGTGGGCATAAGCTGATCTTCATTGCTCCGCCCCTCCTAATGCATTGACTACGATCTCTGCCGCTTTCTGTTCCCCCACCAGTTCTATCAGCTTTTCCTGGTACTCTCCTAGCTGATCATACGCAGCATTGATAATCTCATGACTGGCAGTGTTTCTAAAGCCGGTTGAAAGCAACATCAGGGACTCCGCTTCAAGCTCGAGCTGTTTTCTCAATCGGGCTACTTCACTGGGCATGGCTCCATCCTTTCCTTTTTGAATAGTTGACCACTCTCGATAGCGACAAACGAGATAGGTCAGAGTGGCTGATACTATCTAGCGTACCATACAGTGTCCATAAGAGTCAACTGAAGATACAGTGTAGACGCTACAGGAGGGATGAGAGCTACTCAGGACTGTAGCGCTTCAGTACAATCTGAGCAGGAGGTAGTAATGACAAAGCTTCGGCTACGCGTCAAGGAAGTAGCGACTGAGAAGAAAATGAGCATGTCCGTTCTTTCTCATAGGTCCTATGCAGCTCTGTCAACCATACGTGCGATTTACCGTGAACCGTTCAGACCTGTAAGTACTGATACCCTCATGAGATTGGCAGACGCGCTAGAGGTAAGCATTCATGACCTCATTGAAGAGGTTCCTGATGATGTGGCTAGAGCTGAAATGGAAGCAATCAAAAAAGGCCCCCAGAGCTTATCCGGAAACCTCCCAAAGCCGCTCTAATTCAAAGGCAACATCAGGGTATTCGGATAAGCTCTTCGAGCTTATTCCGAAACCCTGAATGAGCCTTGGATTGGAGAGGCTTGAGCATAGTTTCGGAATAAGCTTTTCATGGGGAGACCTGCCTCCCTGGATCAGAGCAATGGTGGCCGTTGTCGCTGTCCTAGTCGTGGCCTGCCCATGCGCATGAGGCTTGGCAACGCCGACGGCGACTATGGTTGGAATGAGCAGAAGCGCTGAACAAGGGATTCTTATCAAGGGTGGTGAGAGCCTTGAACGTATTCAGGCGGTTCGGCCCGTCTTGTCAAGCAAGACGGGCCGATTACCAAGGGCAAACCGAAGCTGACCGATGTGGTCACCGTCCCTGACATGTCAAAACAGAATCTGCTGCATCTGATTGCAAAAGCAGAATAAGGCTCAGAATATCCGCTGGTCGCTGCCATTGTCGAAGGTGCAAAGGCACAAGGACTTTCACTCCGCCTCTTCGTGCTTTATTGCCTGCAGGTATGCTCCGGCCCATCGATCTCTCTTCTGTCCTGTTTCGACCAGAGGACGAAGATAGTTGGTCAACTGCTCTGCTTCGGTTGCTGTCAGTGCTTGTTGGATCGTCTCCCTGATAGTAGGAAAGAAGGGATAGAAAGGACGGTTCAGAAATGCCCCCCAGCTTTGCTTCTTGAGAGCAGAATCCTTCGGTGCTGGATGAGGAGTGTCGGTGACTTGTAAGACAAGATGAACCTCTGAAAACCCTGCATCCTTGACGAACTGTAAGAGGTCATGGACACCAAAGCGAAACACCTCTGTGAGGTGGGCCTGTTCATAGACCGCCCATAATTTCTGCGCCATGGACATCACAGGAGTCACATCGTACCCAAGAAAGAGATGTGGCGGCTCAGGATAGATGAACTCGGGGATAGGTTCAAAGATCGAGAGTCGCCCTTTGGGCTTGAGCACACGATACGCCTCTCGAAAGGCCTGCTGTTTCTCCTTGACAAAGACAAGCACCGAACGGGTTGTAACCACATCAACAGTGTTGGTTGCGATCAGACTCAAATTGTCAGCTGAGGCTTGAAGAAACTGGCAGCGGTCAAGCATCCCCTGCTTGGAGGCAAGAGCGCGACACAGCTCAAGTAACCCCGGCGACACATCGCAGAAGAGTACTTCTCCTTGCTCTCCGACAAGAGGCAACGCTCCAAAGGCAATGGGGCCAGATCCACAACCAACATCGAGGACGGTATCCCCTGGAGCAATGCGGGCATTTTGCAAAATGGCATCACGACTCTGAGACGAATGTGCCAGCTTGATCTCTTCCGTTTCAGGATCGTCTTCCTCATGCAACTGCAGGAGCCACTCGGCCCATGGGTCTTGCGTTAGTGTCGTGTTCTTCATAGAAACATGTTCTCCTATCTATTTGAGTCCAATGCTGTCTTTCCATTGTGATCACCACGGGCGGGTCCTTACAGAACTCCTTCAGTGAACTGTGGTGTCCTGAGTGCTGAAATCTCCCGCATTCAATGAGTGAGGCGTCCAGTTGAAATGGCTACAGGTCGACAGAACATAGTAATTCATGAAGAACTCATCTACCTGATGGAGGACGCCTCACTCTCTACTATCGACAGATATACTATTGGTAGTAGTACGTTGGACTAGTATGCACAAATCGATAAGGCCTCTGTTCCTTTTAGGGTATGGTCTGGCAGGGAGACATCATAAAAATGACGCTCCCTTTTTGGAAATATGCTTTCCGAAAAGAGTTGATGAGTCTATAAAGAAAGAAGGTCCTGACCGTCAGTATCATCAAAATCTCTCTTTCTCACTATAACCTTCTATTGATGAGGTTCCTCCTGCTCTCAAAATAGCAGGTCCTACGAGCAAGATGTGATCCCCGTGATTCTGGTTCCTCCTATCACTATAATGAAACCAGAGCTACATATGCCAGATCACCAGACGATATGGAGTTCCGTGCATAGCACATGTTGCTTGGGGAGGTTCACTGCAAGCAGCATCCGGCTCTTGCACATTACCATGCTTCACTCATCAACACTATGTCTTACTTCGCATCCAGATTGACATTCTTCTCAACAAGAGCAGCACCATTTCATTTCCCGAGGGTAGTAGTTAGGTGGTAAGTGATGAGACATAATTGGGATCACGCCCAATACACGAGCCCTAGGCCAGTACCACTCCGATCAGATAAGCGACATATACTCCCATCAGTAGAACGCCCATTACCCGGGAGATCTTGCCATACCAGATAAGGGCCAGAAGCACGAGATGAATGACCACCATCACTGGTAGTGTGATGAAGGTCACCTGGGAGTCCACTGGAATGGAGTGGATGGCGGCAGCCAATCCAAGCGTCACGAGCAGATTGTAAGCAAAGGAGCCGAGAATGCCGCTCACCAGAATATTGGAGCGTTTCTTGCGGGCTGCACTCACACCGAGAGCAATCATTTCAGCTCCAGTGCCAAAAAAAGATGCGGGAAGAGGCTCCAGGATAAACTCCTCTCTTGCCGCATCATGCTTATCGGATTGTCCTGCCATCTGTGAGTTCCAACCAGTCACACCACTAACATTTTTGGGAAGGATGCCGATGTGAATGAGGGAGTGAAAAGTACGGTCAGGAGTTCGGCACAGATCCAGTTGAACGTACACCAAGGGCATTCCATCACTCCCCAAATGCTCCTTTAAATGGACGAGAAAACATGCTCGGATGGAGCAACAAAGAGGAGGAGAAACTGGTTTTTGATGAGCTAATACCGATCTCTGCATCTTTAAGCAGAGGTACGCACGCCTTTTCGAGGAGCGAAATGCTCTTATCCAACATGACGTTCAAGGTCACCTTCGTACAGAACATCTCCATAGATGGGCCTGGAGAGCGTGATCGTGAAATGTCAACGCCTTGGGAAAACAGTGGACGTTCTGCTGAATTGACCAACCGTCATTTCCAGCTCATGGTTCGCTCATTTTGAGAGACGAAAACAAGATTCATTATCATGATTTAGGCGTAAAATATGCAACTAGACCAGTGTTCATTCCCCATCTGGCGGCTTTCGATTTCGATCACATGAGTGCTCTCTCTGCCAGAGTGGAATGCATCTCAAGATTTGAAAAGCAAAAAGAGCACTTCATGTAGCGATTCTTTGCACACGCCTTGGAAAATGAGCAAGCCATCATGGACAGGGGGAAAAGACTTCCAGAATCTGATCCCCTTTCTAATCATGCAACGAAAATGCGGGAATGGAACGCCAAAAAAGGTCTGGTTCCTGGTTGTGGAATCCCACACAGATACGGGGTCAACCCTCATTTGATGCACCTGATTCTGACTCTATAAGGAGATGATTTTGATGGCTACTACTGCTGTACGAGCTGCGATGCGTGAGCGCATCGATCCGGTCCTGGAGGGGATGATCACAAGAGAGCTGATTGGGCAAGGCGCTCTCCCATCAGCCATTCCTGGAGCACAGCTCGCTGCTCTTGCTCCCGCTTTGATTGCTGCACTGGCGAGTCAGCCGCAACAGGTTCTTGTACCACAGCCTCAACCGCCACTGGCAACGCTTTTCCCTGTCCTGGCTGCTGCACTAGCAGCCAAGCCTCAGCCAATTCCCATGCAACAGCCGAAGCCTCTTGCTGCTCTGGTACCTGCTCTGATGGCAACGGTGGCAGGTCAGGAACCACAGCAACAGCCCCAGACGCCCCTTTTCCCTGCTCTGATAGCTGCTGTGGCGAGTCAGTCACAACAGGTTCCTGTGCCACAGCCTCCATCGCCGCTGGCAGTACTTTTCCCTTTTCTGATGACAACAGAGGTGACAATAATGGCAAGCCATCCACACCTCTTGAAAGAACTCATTGAATTGCGTCTCCGGCTCGCCCCTGTCCTGCTAGCTGCACTGGCGAGTCAGCCGCAACAGGTTCCTATGCCACAACAATCACCACTGGCGACGCTTTTCCCTGTTCTGATGGCAACTTTGGCCATGCAACAACAACCTGCACAGCCGTCACCGCTCCTGTCGGCTCTGTCGTGTGCTCTTGCTCCTGCCATTGCCTCAGCCATCACCAGTAGACTGAGAGAGGGCAAGGAAAGAGATGCAGGTAAGGGTCGCCGATAGAGGCTCAAAACGCTCAGGAGAGCGTCATGTGTGGGAACATTGATTCTGCAAAAGTGCCATATGACCCGATTTCCAAATCGTCATGGGTAGCGTGCGCCAGACGCTCTGGTAAGAGATCGAGGAGTGTAGGCATCGTTGAACCAAAGACAGGAGAAAAGAACTATGAAACCACTCGTTGGGTACGAATGGCCTGAAGGCCGTTCCAAGCAGGTCACCTATATCAGCCAAGATCACCACATTCATGAATTGGTTGTGGGAATAGGAGGAGCGTGGCAGCACGCCGACCTGACGAGGCTGGCAGGTGCGCCCAGAGCCAGCAGCCGCTTTCTGGTCGGCTATGCATGGAAGCCGGGTGGAACCAAGCAGGTGGCGTATCTTGGGCCAGATGGCCATATTCAAGAACTGAGTATCCATGCGGGAGGAAGCTGGCAGTATGCTGATCTCTCTGCCATCACGGGAGCCCCGCCAGCTGTTCAAGTGACCGCAGGGTACTGTTGGACAGTGGGCCGTTCCAAGCAGGTCGTGTTTATGGGCGACGATGACCACATCCATGAACTGGTTGTGGAGATGGACAAACCGTGGCGGCATGTGGACCTAACGGCCTTGACCAATGCCCCGAGGCCTAGCAGTAAGAGCATGGTGGGCTACGAGTGGGCACGTGGGCAGTGTAAGCAGGTCGCCTACGTTGCTCAGGATGGTCACATCCATGAGCTCCTTCTGGAAGCCGGGAAAATGTGGCAGCATGCCGACCTGACGGCTCTGACGAATGCCCCACGGGCGACAGATCTCATGGTTGGCTATGAGTGGCCAGAGGGACAGTGTAAGCAAGTCGCCTTCGTTGGGGAAGACAGTCATATTCATGAGCTATCTCTGGTCGCGGGAAACACGTGGACGCATGCCGACCTGAGTGCGCTCACCAATGCGCCTCTGGCAACCGACGTGATTACCGGATATGCCTGGTCACAGGGCCGGATGAAGCAGGTCGCCTATGTGGGTCAGGATGGTCACATTTACGAACTCTACGTGGAAGCCGGAGGGACATGGCAACAGGCGGACCTGACCGAGCTGGCACATGCTCCGATCACGCCCATCGCGTCTATCGATGGATATGCTTGGTCAACAGACGGCTCCAAGCAAGTGGCCTATGTGGGCGATGATGGGGATATTCGTGAGCTGTGGATGCCACGAGGAGGCACCTGGGCATATGCGGACTTGAGCCAGTTGGTCATGGCTCTTCCTGTGCGGTTTTCATGAGGCGGGGGCAAGACAAATGCCATGCTGTGTCTCGTCTCTCGGCATGGCAGTCAATCGTGGCTGGGACCACCAACCAGATAGCAAGGAGGAACGAAGATGGCGCAGTGTGAGCGGTGTGGCAATGACTACAATAAGACCTTTGAGGTGGTCATGGCTGGGAAGGCCCATGTCTTCGACAGCTTTGAATGTGCGATTGCAACCCTGGCTCCTGCCTGTCATCACTGTAGTTGCCCAATTATTGGTCATGGGGTAGAAGCCAATGGCGTCTTCTACTGCTGTGCTAATTGTGCGGTCAAAGAAGGCGTCCAAGGAGTGCGCGACCGCAGGTGAATGCCAGAGGGAACTGGGGAGAACTCCTCACTTATCATTACCCATAAATTTTTGGAGCCGCCAGTAGAGAGGGCCGCCAAAGCAGAGATCATATATTGCCTCTTCAATGTGACTTGGCTTGTCACCATGGCTCGTAAAAACGTCCTAAAAGATACGGGGAATGATAAGTTGTAGAAGATGGGGCAGACAGCCTTGGAGCAAGCTGATTTTGCATTCGAGGATGCTGCGTAATACCTAACTTCAGGACCACCTCTTAAGAAAGAGAGCATTCATTCTGGCCCGGAATACAAAACGAGTTCGTCACCTCCAACACAACCTGCATCGTCTCACATTGTTTTTCATTCCATGTGCCGTCATGGCCTGAAAAAACTGCATGTGAGCAGAGGAAGGCTAGTTCCCTGCATTTTCTGGTTTCCTTCCAGGTCTCCTTTCTGGTTATTCCGTCCGAGTTCCGGTGTTTCCACTCGTCCCTTTGCTATACTTTAGACACTGCGTGAGTAGGATTGAGTGAAAGAGTCTGAAGAACCAGAAAGAGGTGAGAACGAGGAACAAGCCATGCCAAAGCTTTGGCTCCTGATCAAACGACCACAGAGAGCCCACACCTGCATTCCTGTGATAGGTGAGGATACCGCTCTTATTGGGAATTGCATCTCGGTGCTCGTGGATCATTTGGGTTTGCCCAGGTTATCTCACCTGAGAAAAGTGCTCACGTATTCTCTTATTTCGCTCTATTTTTGCCATGATATTGCTTTTTACCCTTATCTATTTTTGTCCCTATTGCGTCCACTGAACTAACTTTTGTATAGCATTAGAATGTCATACCTCATATCTATTTTGCAAGGATGGCTTTGAGGAAGTTAGTCGGGGATATCTTCTAGTAATTCTGAAGTTGTTACTCCTAGCGTTTGTGCTATTTTATGAAGTGTTGCCAGCTTGATTTCATACTGTGGATTTTTCCATGCTCTTTTTATAGTTATGAATGGCACATTCGCCTCACGCGATAATGTACTCATATTGTATCCTTTGCTTTCTGCAACTTCTTTTATTCTTAGTCTGAACATGGATATCTCGCTCCCTCATGAGCACAAGTGTAGCAGATACACCTCCTTGACGAAATTAAGCAGTTTCGATTAAACTAATAAGAGTGATCGTAACTGACTAATCAGGCACATGCTAAAAGGATAGTTGTATGCAATATACCGGTACTTTGTTGACTCGGGACTTTTCACCGTGTCAGATACATTGGGCCACTTTCTCTCAATCTGGCAATGACCAGGTGTGAGCGGAGGAGCTAAAAGACGATCTATCCGCAGTCAACAAAGTACCGATACCGCGGTTCGCGGGAATCTTGATCCCATCACTGAAACGAGAAGAAGTGTTCTTGTCCTGTGCAGGAAGGGGTTCAATCTTCTTACGAACCGCTGTATGGACAGCTTGCAGCTGCAGAGGATGGTTGTATGCAATACATAGACCTGAGACAATTCACAGCTACAAACAGGGAGGTCTATCATGATGACGTCTGTTTTCTCTGATCAGATACGGCTTGGAAGTATTGTGTCGTATCGTTTACGCGCCTCACAACTCCCAACAACTCCTGAACGATTATGGAGCGGGAAAATCAGGGATATTCGTCTGAATACAACGGGGACGTCTGGCATTGCTCTGGTTGAAAGTGTCGAACCTGGATATGAAGAATGCACCGAGCATATCTTCCTTTCCCAAATTGTATCTATTGATTAACTGAATGAATAATATATTTTTACTTATTATATTAATATTATAGCTACAAGCATTATTGTGAAGTGTAAGTTACTATAGTTCAAATAAGCATACAAAGGTTATTGTATGTTGACAAGCTCCGATAAGCCTGTGGAGAATTGCTGCTCTCACCTCCTCGGTTGATCGGTATGGAGGAGGATGTCAGACACCTACCAATGGCAAATTGCTTTATCAAGGAGAAAGGACGATGAATGATCCTCAGAAGAGCGAGGTAGCACGGCTCAGGGAACAAATAGCGATTGAGTATCTGGTAGCCAAGCAAGGTTTATCAGGCATCGCTTCTGGAACAGCTCAACATCGGTTCATTACACACCGCATGGAACGCATGGGTATTTGCCACGACGAACTCAAAAAGCTCGTTGGGGAGCAAGAGGCTGCCAAAATCCTAGCGGATGCACTTGGACCTCTCTAAAGAGAAAAAATATGCGCAACGTCGAAACGAACCTCGATATCGCTTTGTGATATTCCCATCCTGTCTTAACTAGCACCAGCGGTTAATAAAGATCGTCAACATCTTGCTCCTGACCCTGGGTTTCCTACGCAGATCGGGTGATCTATCGTACTGGCGATACTGGCCCACATACGCTGGTATATTGAAGTCGAGTCAACGGTGAAACCCTCGGTAAATGTGCTAGTTAGCTTCGCCGCCTCTCTGGATGAGCTATGCATCCTTACTTGCTGGCATCCTGTCCATCGGTCTGGTCCAAGCGCTTGGTACGGTACAGTGCCATACAGTGTAGTACATCTGGAGGGAAGCATTGCAGAAAAAACGGCAAAGGTATAGTACAGTACCGTACCAATGAGCCAAAATCGGGAAAAATCAGCCACATGTGTTTGGAAAAGTCCCGTACGGTGTCGTACAGTGTAGCACTAAGAGGTATGCTCATTTCTGTGGAGAGATGAGGCAGACAAAGCGCATAGATGTGCCCTACACGTCTGGAAGGACTCATGGCGAAACCTGCCCCAGTTGTATGAGACACTAAAAGGATCTATCCAATCGGCCTGAGAAGCCAGATGACATTTTCCCAAATGAGCGCTTTTCGGTGGTCTTCCGCTACAGTGTTGGTAATCGAGGGTATCCAGACCAAAATGGGCCACGATGCGTTTGGCTGTGACTGGACCAACGCCTTTGATGAGTCCACTGCCAAGATACTTCTCCAGGCCAGTCAGGGTCGCTGGTTTCGTCTCTTGAGCGAATTGCTGGCCATACTTGGGATGGTCTCGCCAGAACCCGGTCAGGCGCAGGGTCTGTCCTGCGGTAATCGAGGGGAAATGGCCCACAATCGTGACCAGATCCTTTTCCGACGTGACCTTGAGCCGAGCCACGGTATAGCCGGAATGCTCGTTGTGGTAAGTGAGCCTTTCGACGATGCCCTGCAGATGCTCTGTTGTAGAGCGAGATTCTGGTTCGAGAGGAGCATCTGATGCTGATGACACAGTACTCTCCATCTGTCCTTTCACTACTTGAAGTCCTATACGGCTTCTGCAAAGAGTATAGCAGCTTGCTCATGTGTTACCAAGCGAGCAGGGCAAAGAGAGCAAGAGGCCAGATAGAACAAGGTTGTGTTATGCCTCTGAGGTATGGTACAATCTCCCCAATGCTTAGAACATTTGAACAGACAAACATGGAGGATATCAACAGTGAGCACGGATACCAACCAGACACCAGAACCTTATGCTGAAAGATCTGACGAAATAACTGAAGCCGATATAAAAGACGCAGCTATAGCCTATGCAACCCAGTTTGGCTTACAGATAGATCACACAGATTGCCGTGTAGAACTTATACAGCCCAAGTTAGTAAAGGAGTCTGGAGGATCTATACAACTCTCTGTATCAAAATGGTACGTCTACTTTACCCCTAGAGCGGCTCTAAACGACACTACTCAGCGAGCAAGAGTTATTGTTAAGCGCCTAGCAGGGACCAATATAGTCGCAGATGATTTTAAGTACCTATAGGCCCTATCTTGTGTGATTTAAGAGAGCACAGCGATGGAAAGACTACGACAACCCACCTGTCGATCAATCTCTCCCCACTGTGTTTTACCCCTTAATCTGGCCCTCTATCCTCTCTGTCCGGAAAAGTTTATATTGTCCCTCTGAGGCATGTTACAATCTTCCAAGCTTTTAGAATATAGGAGTTCACTTCATGCTTTTCCTGTAGGCACATCCTCCATTTCTAGACGAGTCAACCGCACCAGGATAATTTGAGCAAGGATACTCAGCACGATCAACAAGCCATTGGCGGCCCTTTTCCCTCTGCCATCGACCTCAACGAATTGTCCCCTTCCCTTGATCCAGGAAATCTCGGTTCCCTTCCATCTTCCCTTATCATTACCCACATCTTTTGGGACACTTTTACGAGCCATGGTGACAAGCCAAGTTATATGGAAGAGACCACTTATAATCTCTGCTTTGGCGATC
>Ga0207416_1002788_pt1 | contig 18002 bp, 14 predicted proteins | sample PaiPotPPM11metaG_FD_184107 | JGI IMG/M metagenome (GOLD analysis project Ga0207416, IMG submission 184107) | Iron sulfur acid spring bacterial and archeal communities from Banff, Canada, to study Microbial Dark Matter (Phase II) - Paint Pots PPM... ...
CCAGTCGACGCCGACTGAAGGGTCGTTCCACTTGAGCAGCCGCTCCTGAGCGGCGTCGTAGAGCGCGCTCATCTTATAATGGAAGATCACGATCTCTGACTGCGCCAAGAAACCGTGCGCGAAGCCCCTCGGGACGTAGATTTGGCGATGGTTGTCGCCGGTCAGCTCGAAGCTTTGCCACCGCTTGAACGTCGGCGAGCCGTCGCGCATATCGACGATCACATCGAAGGCGACACCTTGGAGAACCTGCACTAATTTCGCCATACGTAGGTCGTAATGCAGGCCGCGCAGCACGTTGCGGCCGGAGCGTGACACCGCATCCTGCAGCCACTCATCGTGAATGCCGACGGCGGCATATTTGCCGGTCGAAAAGATTTCTTTGAAATAGCCGCGGCGATCGGCAAAGACGTCGGGCACGATGAGTTTGGCGTCGGGAAACTGCGTATCGATCACCGTCAGCATGAGCGCGAGCTTCGCTCGCGAGCCGCAGCGACCTTTGGCCGCACGCTGTGGAGGTTGCGCTGCGCGAGCGATGCTCGACGAGGAATCGGGCCGAAGGTCGGATTATGCAACGACGCATGAAAAGGTTGGGCACGGCCGTTTGGATCGCGCCGCTTGCCGTCACGCTCGTGCTCGTCGCACTGGAGCTGCTGCCGCTCGCGGAAAAAAGCGGCGTCCCCGCATTTCGTCAAGATTGGGTCTGGCCGGCTTTTCGATCGCAGTGCAGCGGCGTCGCGTCAGCGCCGTTCATGCCGTGGCAACGTCATGTCCTGGGCAATCCACCCGTCTATCCGGCTGCGTGGTGGCCGAGCCTGCTGTCGGGCACGCTTTGCCAAAGCGTCGGTCCGCACGCGAGCGTGATCGTCGTCCTCGCGATCGTGCTGGTGCTGGCCGGGGCCGCGATGACGCTCTTCGCGCGCACCTTGGGCTGCACGAGCGCCGGGTGCACGATCGCTGCCGCTGCCTACGTCGCGAATCCGCTGGTGTTGAATAAGCTCGAAGCCGGCCATTGGTATTATATCGCCGGGTACGCTTTGTTTCCGGTCATCGCGGCGCTCGCGATACGCGAGAAGACGAGGACAAGCTGGCTCGCGCTCGGCGCGGTTGTGGGGCTCGCTGCCGCGCAGCCGCAGTTCCTGCCGATGGCGCTGCTTGTTCTCTGGTTGTTCGCGATTATTCGGCGGCGCGCGATCGATATTGTGACGGCGGCGCTTGCCTCCTTCGTCGCCCTTGCAATCACGGCGGTACAGTGGATGCCAGCGTTCGTCATCGGATCGACGGCGTTTGATGTCCTCACGCCATTGCGACACTGGGAAGACTCGCAAAGCGTGCCTCTGAGCGACGCCTTCCGTTTGTTGGGCTACATTGGCGGATACGATGCGCAACTGCTCGCGCCGTGGGTCAAAGCGCTGTGGTGGCTGCTGCCTGCGGGCGCTCTCGCCGGTTTGGCCGCGAGTCGGCGCAGCGCGTCGGCTTGGATGCTCGCATTCCTCGCAGTTGCCGGAGCACTCATTGCGTCCGGCACGCTTGGGCCGCTTGCCGGTGCCATCGCCTGGACATTCGCTCACGTCCGTGCAGCTGCGCTGTACCGCGAACTGTACGACGTTCTTGCGCTTACGGCTCTTGGCACGTGTGCGCTCACGGGCATTGCGGTCGATCGAGCGCGGCTGCGGCCGGCACGTTTCGCGGCCTACGCCGGCGCGGTGGTCCTGGTAGCCGCATGTGGGGCGGTCGCGGTGCGCGCGACCGCCGGCATTCCAACGTACGATCCGAGCGTCGGCGTTCGATCTGACGCGCACAAGATCTCCGCCGCGCGCGACCAACGCCGCTTTCTTCCGCTTCCGAACGCATACCCGCTCTCAGAAACCGGAACGAGCAGCGGATATACGCCGTTCATCCTATCGCTCGGATCGCACCCTTCGAGCGCGACCGGGCTGCGCGCCGAATTCCCGATCGCGTACGCGATCGGGTTGATCCGCGACGGCAGGGCCGTTCAAGGACGCGACATCTTCCAGCGTGCCGGCATTGGATTCATTCTCAACTTGGCGAATCTGCACTCGCGGTTCCGAGCTAGTCTCGAGCCGGCGCTGCAAGCTCTCGTCTTGCCGTCATTCGATGATGCGCCGCACAGCAGCGGCGTTGAAGAACTGCGGGGCGGCTATCGCCTCACCGTAGAGCCGTTCTCGGCCGCCCCGAGCTCGCTCGCCGATCGGTACTCGGACGTAGCGCGCGACTTGCGAACATTGGCCGGCGGCCGTCAAACCGAGCTTTGGTCGTTTAACGAATCTCCCGATCCGCGCGTCAATTGGGCGCGCACGGCGCTATGGTCCGTGTTGCCGACGTGGGTATTCGCCGAACCTCCGGGCGTCTTTACGCTGCGGTCATCGGCCGCGCTCGCCGCGCCGGCTGGCTGGCTCGTGGCGGGGGCGTCTAGCGGTGCGCCTGAGTCGCCGTCGTGTACAAATGCACTTCAGCTCGATCGCCATTTCGAGCTGCTGCGCTGCGCCCCGAATCCCGTCTTGCGCGGCACGCCGCCGCTCGTGGTTTCTTCCATAACGGTCGGCGGCGAGCCGGCCCCGCGCATCGCGCGATCCGGCGCGCTCGGATTTGTGACGCTGCTTGAAATGAGCTCATGGAAGATCCGCGCGCGAGTTCGCGCGCGGACAGGCTCAGCGCTCGTGCTGCGTGACGCCTTCGATGAAGGATGGCACGCCGACATCTCCGGTGCGCGTCACGTCGAAGTGGATGGTTACGCCAACGCATGGGTCCTCCCGCACTCGCTCGATAGGGTCGTCACCATCGAATACGATTTTGCGGCGTCGTACTTCATCGCGCTCGCGATCTCCATCGCGCTGACCGCGATCGGGCTTCTGGCTTTCGTTGTGAACCTGCGGTACCGATGAGGAGGGCTTTTGCCTCGGGTTGCCGACTTTTCCGAGCCATGGCTCATGCTCCACGGGCACTCGCAACATTCGTAGCCATAATTTTCATCGGGGTCGCAACCACCACGGCCCGAGCCGATCAAGAAGCCATTCCCGTGAGCCGGAGCCGGGTCGTCGTGAGCGCCGACAGCGTCGCGTACTACAGCGATCAGGCGATCGTGCAGGCTCGCGGTGCCGTGCGCGTACGGCTCGACGATGGTACAACGGTCACGGGCGACGCGTTTTCCATGGATATGGGGCTGCAGCGATTCCTGGTGGTGGGGCATGTCCATCTCGTGACCCCGGCCGGCTCTTACGACGGCGCGGCGTTTGCCGATTTTCTGCCGTTTCGGCGCGTCTATTTCGTGCCGCTTGATCCGGCTGCCGACCGCTGGACATTTCTGAACGGCGACTACGCGCATCCCGAAAAGGGCCGCATCATGCCCGGCGACGCATTTTTCTTGCCCGACGTGTCGCAGATCCGGCCGTACATCCGCGCGAAGGGCGCCGTCATCGACCCAGTGTCGTCAGTGAGCTTCGACGCGGCGGGGTTCGTGTTGTTTAACGGCGCTCTGCAGACGCCGCCGGTGGGACCTTACGTCTACAACTTCTCTCCCAGCTACGATTTCCGAATAAATTCGCTCTCGGGAGCCTCGTTCGACGCGCCGTACGATTTCGCCGGCAGCGACAACGCGTTATCGACGCTCCACTATCGCTACGATGCGCAGCGCCATTCGTATCTGTCGTTCGAACAGCATCTGCTCTTCGACAGAGGCTACACGGTCTTCAGCCTCAACCCGGCCACGCAGAAACAAAAGCAATGGAACCTGCTCGCCTATGACCGCGCAAGCAGCCACAGCGCAATCTCGGTTCAGGCGCAATTGTTTACGCTGCAAAACGGCTTCAGTACGCCGACGTCGTCCAGCGGCTTCGCAGACCTGCAATACATCGTCGCGCTTCCGCATTCGGGTGCGCGTCTGGATCTCACCCAAGCGTATGAGAACTTGCTCGGGACCGCCACCACGCCGAACCACCCTTTTGTCGCCGGCCTTGCGTGGTCGGGGTTCGACGAGCCGATCTTCCGGACTGGTCTCGAGTATCGCTTGCTGTCGGGCATCGCAAGAACGCACGACGTTTACGGCGTATCGGGCAGCGGAAGCCACGACGTGTGGTCCGATTATCTGGGCGGCACCGTTTACACGCCGGTGTTTCCCGGGCCGTTCCATACCGGCGTGAACGCCTCGTTCACCGTGCAGCGGACGTGGCTGAGCTTCCCGAACACGCTCGACACGCAGATTTTTTCGGCCAGCGACAGCAAGCGATTGACGGACAAAGCATACCTCGTCGCGTCATACATCGTCACGTCGGCGCACACCAACAACCTCAACCTCACGATCGCATCGCCGAACTTCGCGACCGGCTTGGTGCCGCAGCCGACATCGGCAACGGGCCTGCCGTTCGTGCTGCAGGGCAATGCCGCGGCGACCGATCGGCTCGCACAGCTGACCGCGTCGATTGCACCGAGCGCGAGCTTTCAGTTCTCCTTGACCGGGCAGCACAATCATTATACGCCTGCGCTTTCCGGCGGCGCTTTTCCCGACCAGCTCATCGGCGACGTTCGCGCGCGCATATCGAAGACGCTTTTCGTAGACGTGCAACGCGCCTATGTTTTCTCCACGCACGCGTTCTCACCGCAATTCATCGTTCAGGTATCCTCGCAGTGAGGCTCGCAGTATTCGTCCTTGCCGCGGCGGTCGCATTGGCGCGACCGACGCTATCGTTCGCCCTGCCCACTCCGATCCCGCACCCCTCGCAAACGCCGCCGCCGGATCTCGCGCAACCGTCGCCCACGCCGCTGCCGCTGCTGATCAACGGTCAGGTAATCGACATCGAGCGCGGCTTCATTGTCTTTTCGAGCGGCGATGCGTTCCGGCTCGCGCCGAGCGCTTCGTTCGTCGACGCGGCCACCGGCGCGGTCCCGCGGTACCCCTTGCTTCCCGGCATTTTCGCGGTCGCGGCCCTTGATCCAAACACCGCGCGCATCACGCAAGTTCGCACGTCTTTGCACCCGCTGCCGATGGGCACGCCGGCCGCACAGATACCTCATCAATACGTGGCCGAGGCGTCCACGCCTCAACCCAACCCGGATCTGGTGCCGCCAAAGGGGCTGTACGCGACACGTCTGTCGGGCGGTATGACGCAGGTCGCCTTCACCGTCGAAGTACCACCAGACACGCCATTTACCGATAGCGTCTACATGGCCACCGACACGAGCGCCTGGAACCCGCAGGCGGTAAAAATGCAGCGCATCGACGGCCGTCACTTTCGGATTCAAATGCGATTGCCGGGCGGCACCAGGTTTAGCTACCTATTCACCCGCGGAGCATGGAGCAACGCCGAACGCGACAGAGCGGGCCTCGAGCGAAGTCCACGCCGCTTGCTTGTTTCCGGCGCGGATGTTCAGATTATCGACGCCACAGTCTACCGATGGGCCGACCTTCCGTAAGGGAGTTGCGACATGCCGGTAGAATGCTCATGCCGACGACGTCAAGTATAGGAGCAGCAGATCACAGGGCCGGAAGCAGGTTTGATCAAGAGATTTCGGATGCCGCCGTGTGCGGCGTCATGTCGCCTACCGTCTGTCACGCACTCAAAACTAGTAGTTTCGTCCTATCGTTTCACCAAAACCAACGGCATCACCGTTCCGCTTACGGTTCAAAAGAGCTAAGCACTCCGGATGAGGCCTGTTTGACGTGATAGATCGCGAACGACCCGCCATTGCCGGCTCCGTTTCGGTCGTGATCCCTGCATACAACGAAGCGCATCACATCGTCGCCAACTTGCAAGAAACCGCAGAGGCGCTCGCTGAGCTCGGAGCGCCCTTTGAAGTTATTCTCGTGGACGATGGCAGCTCGGATGCGACGTGGGCGGAAGCCGTTAACGGCAACATCATCGAGGTCCGCAGCAGTGGCAGCGGACGTGCAAATCGCCTGACCCACGCGCAGGCAGTGCAACTCGAAAACGGTCGCCCCGTTATTCGCATACTTCAGTACCATAACCGTCGCGGCAAAGGTCATGCCCTTGCCTGCGGAAGCGATGCGGCTCATGGGGACTATGTCGTATTTTTGGATGCGGACTTTGATCTGCACCCAAGTCAACTACGCGGACTCTTCGAGATTCTTGCGCAAGAAAATGCAGACGTCGTCATCGGTAGCAAGCTGCATCCGGATTCCAGGGTTGATTATCCATGGATCCGCCGCGTGATGAGCATCGGCTATTATTACCTGGTTCGGATGCTATTCGGCTTGCCGGTCCGTGACACGCAGACTGGGCTCAAGGTATTCAAGTCGGAAGTTTTGCGGAGCGTCCTCCCGAAAGTGAGCGCGGAAGGATTTGCGTTCGACGTCGCGGTGCTCGCGGCCGCTCATAGTTTCGGTTACAAGATTTGCGAGGCACCAATAACCATTGAAGCCCGACGCCGTTACAGCCGCATCAAGATCACAGACATCGCATTCGTGGCGAAAGAGACACTTGCGATTTTCTACCGACAACGAATATTGCGCACGTATGCTCGACCCAACGTTGAGAGGCGCCGGTACCAGTCACAAGTTGAGATGATTGTACGCCCCTCCGATGAGTTCGTTGCTCGTTGACTTGTGAATATCGTAATCTTTAACTGGCGCGACCTAAATCATGCGAAAGCTGGGTCGTGCGGTCGGACATTGAGTTCGTTGCCCACTGACTTGTGAACGTCGTCATTTTCAGCTGGCGCGATCTGGACCATCCGCAGGCCGGAGGTGCGGAAGTTTACACGCATCACGTCGCAAGCGGGCTGGCGGCACGGGGGCACTCCGTGACGCTGTTCGCAAGCAAATTTCGCGGAGCCGCGGATTGCGAGGAACGCGCCGGCTATCGAATCGTGCGGGCCGGCAGCGAAGTATCGTGTCGCCTTCACGCCGGGAAGTGGCTGTGGTTGAATCGCCGAAGCGTGGACGTCGTCGTGGACGAAGTGAACACGCTGCCATTTTTCTCCTCGACGATCGCGCCGGATAAAACTATTCTTCTGATGTTTCAGCTGGCGCGCGAGGTGTGGTTGGCAGAAGCGCCATGGTTCGTGAGGAAACTGGGTTACTCGTTTGAGCCCATCTACCTCCGTCCGTATCGTCATACGCCCATCGTGACGATCTCGGAGTCGAGCGCGGCCAGTCTACGAGGTATCGGTCTGAGCGGAGAGATACATATCGTGGATATCGCCGTCGACGATCCTCCACCGCACGTCAAACCCAATCCGGTTATAGGCCGCATCGGCTATGTCGGGAGAGTCACGCCATCGAAGCGCGTCGATCATCTCATTGCGGCGTTGCCGCATGTCTGCTCGGCGGTACCGGCGGCAGAGCTGGTCATTATCGGTAGAGGGGCGCCCGGCTACTTGCATCGCCTAAAGCGGCAAGCGCGCGCGCTGGGCGTGGATGACCGCGTGACGTTTCGGGGCGTACTGGGCGCCGACGATCGAGATGCCGCAATGGCGATGTTCGACGTGATCTGCATGACGTCGCTGCGCGAAGGTTGGGGAATTGCGATTACGGAGGCGGGAAGATTCGGCGTACCGTCCGTCGTGTATCCAGTGAACGGTCTAATCGATTCGACGCGCGATGGAGAGACTGGTCTAGTCGCGGACGAGTGCACGCCGGAGGCGCTTGCGCATGCCGTCATCCGGTTGATACGAGACCGATCTTTACGCACACGGGTGGGCGAAGGCGCTCTCCGCTTCGCGGCTTGCTTCAATACGGATCGGCTGACCGATGGCATCGAGGATGTCCTCCTGCGGCGATACAACGCCGTAGTGCCAATGCATACCCGCCGCGCTTCATGACGAGAACCGAGAAGCGCTCCGTGGGAGAGCTCATCGGCTTAGCGGAGGTTGAAGCTAGGTACCCCGGATTTACGATATTGCCGACTGAAGGGTCCTTACAGCATGCAGGCCGCTAAACACTTGTCGGGCCGTAACGCGCCGAGATTCAAGTCCATTGGCATCGCGACTTTATCGCTCGGTGCGCTGTTAGCGATCGGTTTCCACTGGATCCATCCAGGTCAAATAATTGCTCAAGGGGACAGCTTTTTTGGATACGATCAATTTAACGAGCTGGCAAAGGGCTTTTGGGCCTGGAACCATGTAGCCGGATTTTTCGGCCAGCCCGACGCGACCGTGGCTTGGACCCCTTGGCTTATAATTGCCGGTACTTTTACGAGGTTATTAGGCCCTTCGGTCAGCCAGATTCTCATGATTTGGCTGATGATGTCCGTTGGGTGGTTGGGAGTATATTCCCTGACCCGTCGCCTTGGGGCATCGGAGCTGGCAGCATTTTTTGCTGCATGGAGTTACGCGCTCAACCCCTGGACCCAGCTTTTCTTGGGAAGCGGATCAAATCCGCCGCTGCTATGGTTAGCCGCCCTGTTGCCGTGGTACGGAGTGTGGATCACCCGAGGCGCTCTGGATCCCGCGTATCGACGTACCGCTGCCCTAGCGATGGGGCTGACCTCCTTCTCGTTTTTGGCGCTTGTCGCGGCCAATCCGGCGCTAGTCGTGCTTTTCCTGATAGCTTTTTGCGTCTTCGTAGGTCTTAGCCTCATATTGACCACCGACCACGCTGGCTTTGCTAGGTGGATTGCCCGAAGCGCCGTGTTTGTTGCGGTCGGAGCCCTTTGGTGGCTAGTTCCGGTTGTATACGCATACCTCGGTTCCGTACCGGCAGCCGTGATATCTCCCGGGGGCTGGAGCTTCGTCATAGGGCGATCGAGTCTGCTTAACAACCTCAGACTGAATCCCATGTGGGGCTGGGCACATCCGGAATATTTTCCCTACGCTCAGTCCTACGATGCGAACCCGTTGACGTACATCTCCGGCTTTTTGTTGATCTTCGGCCTCGCCGCTGCGCTAGCGCTTGCGAAAGGTGAGCGAGCTCGCATGATTCGCTATATCGCGATTGTCGTGCTGATTGCCTTATTTTTGTCCAAAGGGTTACATGCACCGCTGGCTCAGCTCAATTCTTTGTTCTACGCGATTCCTGGAATGTTCTTGTTTCGGGAACCAACCTCGAAGTTTCCACTCATCGCCCTGCTTATGCTTGCCATTGCACTCGCTGTTGCTATCGACCTGGTGCGTGAGAAGTTATTTGGGAAGCCGTTGGCGCGCGCAGCAATAGTGCTTCTCGTGCCTTGCGCGATCGCTCTATCTGCGTGGGCTATGCTTACCGGCGAAATAAATCACGGGTACACAGCCAACTACCACAACAATGTGCCGGGTTTACCCCCTGTCTATATAAGACTGCCTCAATATTGGCGGGAGGCTGCTGACTATTTAAATGTCTCTCCGGGTGACGGCGGCGTACTCGTGTTGCCTGCTGATAGTTTCTATCAGGTCGATTATTCATGGGGATATTATGGTGCTGATCTGCTCCCCAATTGGCTCCTACGTCGGAGAGTCATGATGCTCGGCCCGCTGTACTACGTCCAGCTTTCTCAGGCAGCGGCATTGCAAGAGTGGGTAAAACGAGCGATCGATCAAAGCTCACCGCTTTTACCTAGGATGCTCCGAGACGTCGGTATCCAGTATGTCCTCTATAGAGGAGATGTCCACATCCCCCCAGGTCCCGATTCCTACCAGCTAAAGCGAGCGGATCCGTCGCGCGAATTCGGTAAGCCTAGGATCACCTTTGGACCGCTCGACATATATGATCTCGGCAAGCCAACGAGCGCTGTAACAGAATCTGCCGATTGGATCGCCGGCGAATACGGCGTTAGCTCTGCTGCAGATCGTGTTGAACTTCGCGAGCTCGAAGAGTCTGTACCGCGCATCGATGCGTTCTCGCTGCCACGCGATATCGATCGCCCACCCAGGGCTTTTGAAATTCGCGACGATGTTCCCGGTCCTGAGAATAGAAATGTTTACCAGAATATTCGAGCCGGGGTGCTGACAACCAATGCGCCTGCCCGTATCATAGCTTCAGGGAACAGCGGTCCTGGTTTCGGTTTCATTCGTGTTGGCGCGACCGCGACGGTCCGCGCCAGCTTTCTCGGCCTGCTGCCTAATCCTTCGACGATACGTGTTCCGCCGAACGCTTTATATCATGACGTGCGGAATATCGGGCACCCGCTGCTGACAACGACACGTCTTTTTAGCGATGACCAAGGCCGGATGATTGTTCAGGTGGCAAATCCCGCCATGGGCTTTGTGCGCAGCGATATTCGTATCGCCGTGATGTCGTCGGCAAAGACCGCGTTTTTCTTGGAAGGGCAGGCGCTGTCGTACGCTGATACGTTGCAGCCGTCGAGCACTGTAGTATGGGCGCGCTTCGAGAACGTTATGTTGAGCCCGGGCGAAAATCAGTTTGTGTTGTATGCGCAACCAACACGATTCGGCAACGCCCGGAAAGCGGAAGGCATAAATAGTTTGCGCATCGGCATGGTACGCTTTGATAACGTGCAGCTCGCGGGAAAACCTATTGTTGCCTATACGCCAGCGATCGGTGCGCATTTGACGCGTGGCGTGCACCCGGCGGCGCTCCTTGGCGGCTTTCCGCTGCACCTGGGCGAATCGAGTGAGTCCTCTGCGACCGTCTCGTTGACCGCTTTATCTCCTTCGTTCAACATAGGGGCCAACCTTACCATAGCGTCCGGCGCGCAGCGATACCGCTGCTACATGCGCATCGCACCAATCGAGCCGGGCGACTCCACTGATATCGACACCGCTATTGCGCGCTGCTTCGACGAAGCATCCCAGCCGTACGATAGAAACCGTTTAGTCATCGAACGCGTAGATTTGGAGGGTACGCTCCCGCCCGATGAAGCGGAAGCGTCGAGTAATTTCGCGGTTAACGAGCTGACGATAACTACCCACACACTACCGTCCTCCGAACTGGCCCTTGCGAGAGCTTCCGTGACCGCTGATACGGCGGACGCGATCGTCGCGCGAAACGGCGAGAACCTCGACGTGACTCTGTGGCCAACCACTCGCTTGAAAACCGTGGAGCTACTCGGGCGCAATGTCGACGTTCACATGCGATCAGGGGATTCGTTCGCGGGTCGCGTCGTTGCCAACAATGGCTCGCTTATAGAAATGCAACTCAAGAATTCAGGGGACCTGTGGGTGCCTCTTGGATCGGTCTCAGAGATTGTCGACCGAGATGCCGGCTTTGCCACCGTGCACGTTCGCGTACCCGCCAACATGCCATTTGACCAGAGTAGGAAAATATCGTTGGCCATAGACGCCACTTCAGTTAGAAATTCAGCGCTGCGTGTCGAAACTTCCAGGAAGAGTCGCCCGATCGCTTTGTTTGAAACACCGGATCAGCAGTCAGCCTTTGCCGTGGTGCCGATAGCCAAATTGCTGGAAGGGAGTCACGGCAGCGTTCACGCTCTTGACGTCACCTTTCGGACTCTTGGTCCGCTTGTCGGGACCTCGACCGCAATGATCGCGCTGAACGTTTTGGAGAACTCTCCGAGATATATTAACAAGGTTACGATAGGCAAGCAGACAGTCGGCGTCGATCCGCAAAGCAGAAGTTTTTTCGCTAAGACTGTGTCGGTTAAACAGAGAGAACTACCGGTTCAAATCGAGACCGACGACGCGCGACTATCTACCTTGTCGGTCGGGCCTCCGCCGTGCAAGTGCGACACAGAGATCCCGGCGGACGTCATCAAGAACGCCGACGGGTTCATTGTGGCCAAACTTCCGACCACAGGCCCGGCGTTTGTGCTTACAAACGAATTGTATAGTTGGCAGTGGGTGGGCGTTCTCATCCACCAGAGCATTTCGCTGATGCCACACTTAGCTGCAGACGGATGGCGTAACGCGTGGATTGCGACCACCGATGGTACGGTAGTGCTGTTGAACATCGCGACCGCGCTCCAACTCCTACTGATGATTTCTGGAGCGAGTGTCCTCGCGTACTTATTCGTTACAAAACGATGAGAAAGTATTTGGCCTCCTCGGCGATATTGTTGCTTAGCACGGCAATCGTGTTTCACGTATTCAAGAATGAATCGATTGCCGAGGTAATCGGTGTCGTCACATTTTGGTTCTTGCTGGGAGCCGCGCTCGCCCCGGATTACCCAACGCTTGAGCGGATCAAGCAACGGCTTTTCATTACGGTAGCCCGGGCGTACGATCAATATTTGAAACCGCTTTTTCGGAGGGTATCTTCCGAAGTGGGAGATCTTCGACGAGCATCAAAGCGGTAGGATCCCGGCCTGCGTCATCGTTTTACTTCATTGCTTGATCAAACGAAATATAACGCATTCGCCTAGAAGCGCACTGTGGAACGGTAGGGCTACCCGTAGAAGAGGGATTCTCCCTCGGCTATAAGTCCTGCCTGATATAGTGAAGCCCGACGCCTCCGCGAAGCTCATCAAGATATGAGGAAAGATTGGAGTAATGTGACCAAGTGGGGTTAGGTCCCATGGGTGGAACCAGAGTGGGCGTCCAAAAACGAAAAACGAAACTCTGGACCACATAGAGGCCACGTTTGGGGTTGTAAGAATTACAGTGCCACCCGCCCGAAGGACGCGGCTAAGTTCACGCAAGAAGCTCCACGGGCGCTCGAGATGTTCAAGAGTTTCGATCGATACCGCTAGGTCGAATGATTCATCTTGAAAAGGTAGCGGTCCGTTAAGGTCAACGGGGAGGTATCGAACACCCAGCGGAACTTCAAACGGAGCTTCACCTGGTAGGTCCACAGCATCGACGCTGAAGCCTCGCTCGGCAAGCAGACGAGCTACCGCTCCCGATCCGCACGCCGCATCGAGCGCCGTTGCACCGGCGCTAGCTGGAGGTATGGACCCGAAAACTATCTCGTGGACATCCCCAGTTGGCTGCGGATGGTGCCCCCGTCCTTGACGCATGGCCGTCGGAACTTCTCCCAATTTCGAAATAAGTTACAATAGCTCCAGTAAACGCCGCGTACCGCAAATAAAGCGTTCCATCGAAAAGCGATCAGATGCCCACCTTCGCATGTTTGCGCTCTGGACAGGGTCTACGGGATGGCCCAACAGCCGACTGACAGCCGGCGCAAACTGACCAAGACCGCAAGAGACGACTGGCAGACCGGGCGGGAACTCGAAGCCTCCGAGTGCCGCGGGCGTGGCGATTACTGCACGACCGAACCGCAGGTAGTCGATGACTTTTGTCGACAGACCATTGGCGTCGGGTAGCGGCGCCAAACAGGCGCGCGCACGCGCGAGATAAGGCACGACATCTGCAACGGGTCCAATGCCCCGAACGCACCCGTCTGGCGTTGTAAATTCTTCGCTTTGCCGTCCGACCAAGATGCAGCTCACGGAGTACCGACGAAGCACGCTACGAAACTCGTCAGAGTTTATAGCCCAGACAGCGGCCTGGCGGTTATGTTTCGCCTCAAAGTTGCCTACCGCAACCACGAATTCGCGATCCCGAACCTTTATAGGCGGTTCGGTGCCGTTGCCATGTTCGCGCACCGAAGCATCAACGGCCGTTTCGAGAACAAAAAGCCGCGCTTGTGCCCACGGATAACGCCGAGCCCACATAGCCCGGTCGACGTCGCTCACGGCGATTATACGCGTCGAAGCAATTGCCGAGAGCGTTTCCAAACCGTACCAGACGAAGGCGCGCACAAGCGCCATGAGGCTGCCGCTTCGCTTAAAGTATCGAAAATGGTATTGCGATTCGCACGCGTGCGCGTCCCATAAAACTTTCCGCCGCAATACGCGCGCATAGACCGCGGTCATGAATAGGAGCGCGCTCATGATCATTGCGGTGTCGGAGCGGCGCAACGAGTTGATGGCTGGTATGAACGAAGCTGGGATCGTAAGCCAGGGTGCCCATCTTATCACGTCGTGTTCATCGTCTGCTGGTCCCTGTCTCGGCGGCCCGAACAACACTGTAGTTGTTTGGGCGCCAAGCGCGGCGAATGCGCGCAAGAACAACTTTGTCCTGATCATTAGTCCGCCCCCTTCGTCTCTGAGCGGGCCAAATGACGCTATGGTCATGCGATGGACTGGCTTGTGGCTTTCTGTGGTGCTAGGCATGTATGGACGACAGGTGGGATTACAAAGCTATATCGTCTTGACACTGGGTCTTCGCTAAGACCAAGCCCATTTTCTTTTCCTCCTTTCGGGCGCAATCGGAAGTGTGCATGACCTGAGGGTCTCGTAAAGAAAACGATCGCGGCCTTCGGGCCCGGAAATTTAGAGCCGAGGTGCTTGGCAGGTCGGAGCGGAATGATAGATCTCGTCGAGACCATCCGTTTGCGATAAGGCGGGGGCATACTGCGTCGGGATAGGAGCGTTAGAAGTCGCGAAAAGTGAGCGGCCCACAGGGGCGCACTTTCTAACCGCCCTAGGCGTGGAACATTCCGGAGTCGCTATTGACAAGCCCACAGAATCAGCACCGTGTAGGAAGAAGCATCTATCGTTGGTTGGCCGGTCTGTACCGAAAGCTTGGCGGACCTGATGCACCTCGCCGCCGCTTGCATCTCGCGTGGCTCCGTTTTTCCCATGGCGAGCGAGCAACAGTGCGGGTGGACGGACACACGTTCGAGGTAGATTTGCGAGATACCGGTGTTGGATACGATCTGTTCGTTCAAGGTAGATACGAGCCCGCAGAAACGGCCATCATCAAGCAGATCGTACGTCCTGGAGATAATGTCATTGACGTCGGTGCCAACATTGGGTATTACACCGTCTTGTTCGGGCACCTCGTAGGGCAAGCCGGGCGAGTGCTCGCCATTGAGCCGGACCCGGAAACAGCGGAACTGCTGCGTTCCAATATCCGAAGTAATGGCCTTGCTTCGCGGATTGAGGTGATTCAAGCCGCGGCCGGTTCGGGCCACCGCTTAGTGAAACTTCACCGGAGTAGCATAGGCAACCGCGGGGATTTTCGCGTTCGATCCGCACAGGACCCGACGTTACCTGCTAACCGCTTTGACGACACTGTAGATGTAAGCGAAGTGCCGATTGACGACCTCGTGCCAACCTGGGATCACGCTGACTTCGTGAAAGTGGATGTTCAGGGGTATGAACGGCGCGTTCTTACTGGTTTGGCGGAAACGTTGAGACGCAGCCCAAAGATTACAATTCTCACGGAGTTCTGGCCGACAGGTATCACCGATGCCGGCGACTCCGCGATAGATTTCCTGAATGACCTCATCCTTCAGAAGTTTGACTTATTCGAGCCAACAATTGAGGGCAAACTCAAGTCTGTGACGGTGGACTCCGTGCTTCGCGACCTAGCCGACTCCGTACCAGCGTATACAAATCTTATTTGTAGTAGGCACTTGAAGACCGAAGGGAAATTACCAGCAACGGAATTAGCCTCACCGGGGATCTAATGGCGCGTCCGGGCGCGTGACACAATGCATGAGCGGCATATTGCAAACAGCTCGCCGGTAATTCTACAGCGAATACGGCCTGGACACGTGCTATGCGTGTTCAGCCCTTAGCTGGGATCGGCCCGGAATCGGGAGCCAAGGATTTCCGTGGATTTCCGCCCCATGAGGGCACAAAGGAGAGCCACCCATGCGCAGGAGCCGCTCCACCGAGGCGCAGATCGTCGACATCCTGCGCGAGTTTGATGCCGGCGTTTCGATCCAAGAGCTCGCCCGCACGGCAATCAGGATGGCGATCACCGAGACAAGGTTGCGGCGTTGTACAGATACCCGAAATATCTGCGCATCGATAATGGCTCGGAACTGACGTCCAGGGCCGTGTTTATGGATGTCGTGAGATGGCAGTCGATACTGACGACCGCATTGGATTGGCCGGCCGTTAGGGGCGCGATAACCGTGGTTCCGCTAGATCAAGAATCGGGGAACTGGTCACCAACTACCATTCCGAACAGGATGCCACACAGTTCGGCAGATTTCATCACGACGACGCCTGCGCCGACAATCGGGTTGCGAAACAAACGATCGGCGTTACACAAAAGCGAACCTCGCGCAGGGTTGAGCCTCCGCAGCGCTCGCGACCCGCACTTGCGCACGAACCGCGGCAGCGACTTTCCATAATAGTACTTCTTGGCGAACAGCGCCCCGAGCGTTTGGCGGCCTTCGTCGTGACGGATCGTCGCGGTGGCAAACGCGAGCGGCGCGTCGCCACTCGCCCGCATCGACAGGTCCCAATCTTCGCCGGCATGCAGCGTTTCGTCGTAGCCGCCCAGTTGCTGCACGAGCGCGCGCGGAAAGAAGCGGGCCGCCGATACGACGGGATCATCTGCGTAAAAGCAACGTTCCAGGGCCTTGCATCTCGACCAAAAGCCTTCGCCAAACGACACCTCCGGAATCGCGACAGCGCGCGCGCCGCGCTCGGCTTGCGCGAGCACCGAGCTTACGACATCCGGATCGAGCACCATGTCCGCATCGATGAACAGCACGTACTCGCCATGTGCCGCGTGCAGGCCAGCGTTCCGCTGCGCCGAGCGCTCGGGGCCGGCATGCAAAAGGATGTCTGCATAACGTCCGGCTATCCCCTCCGTTCCGTCGCTCGAATCGTTATCGACGACGATGAGCTCGTTGTCGTGATGGGTCTGGTTCAGCACGCTGGTTAGGCAAGCCGCAAGAGTCCGTGAGGAATTCCGCGTAGTCACGATGATCGATACGCTGGCCATCACTCGTTCCGCTGTCGCGCGCGCCAATCATTCGGCGATCGCCACCACAAACAGGTTTGACAAACCGCTGCAGTCCGTAAAGAACTTCGCATTGGTCCGCCGTTCCAGCGCACTGCGGAGCGGGGGTTCTGCGCCGAAGACCCACTTAAAAACGTAGAGCCAAACCGTGCCGAGGAGCTCCCAGATTCCCCCTCGGACGGATACGCTATGGACGGCAAACCCGGCTTCTCGAAACAGGCGTAGGGTTCCAAACCAAAGAGACGACGGAACGCTGCCTTCAATGTTCTCTGTTCGCTCGTGCGGAGTTATCGAAAAGTGCCCGTAGTCGGCCGCAAGCGTTTTTCCGAAATCTTTGGATTCTCACGATGGCCCGCAACAGACGGCGTTCGTACTTTCTCGGCCGGACGTGGCTTGGCCGGCGCGGTTCGGTCATCCTTGAGAAGTCCCGCGGCGACGTGGACGGGGAAGAGGGACGGTGGTCCGGGTCAACAAACGGCGTTGCCCTCATAGCATGGTAACGCTGGGACCCCGTCGACTGCGTAATCATTCAGGCATGGCTTCGCGGACCATGACGCTCTCGACGTTCGCCGTCATGCTCGCCACGCTCGCGAGCATGGTACTCGGCTTTGGACGCGAGGTCGTCAACGCGCGCTATTATGGCGAACGGTGGGAGCTTGATGCGTTCCTCGTGGCGTCGATCATCCCGACCCTTGTGTTCGGGGTCTTTAGCGGCGCGCTGGTGAGCGCGCTTGTGCCGGTGTTTTCCGAGTATTTTGCCAACGAGCGTGCCGAAGAAGCGTGGCGGCTCTCAAGTACCGTTATCAACGTGCTGCTCATTGTGCTGTCCGCGGGTGCGCTTGTCGCCTGGCTCGCGGCGCCCACGATAACGCGACTTTTCGCCTCATCGTGGACTGAACCGGGTACCGGCGTCGCGATCCGCATGACGCGCATTCTCATGCCGACGATCATCGCCACCTCCATCGCCGGCGTCATGCAGGCGCTGCTCAACGCGCAGCACCGCTTCCGTGCAGCGTCGCTGCAGGGCGTGGCGCTGAACATCTGCACCGTCGCCGGCGTGCTCTTTTTCTACAATAGATACGGCATTTTCGCGCTCGTGTTTGCCACGGCTGCCGGGCTCGTAGCGCAACTGCTCGTCCAATTGCCCAGCTATTTTCGGCGCTGTAAGTACCGCTTCGTCATCGACCTGCATCATTCCGGACTGCGCGCACTATATTTGATGTTGGGACCCATCGCGGTAGGCTCCGCCGTTGGTCAGATCAACCTGCTGTTCGACAAGTATTTTGCGTCGACGCTGCAGCCGGGAAATATCGCCGCCATGCAATACGCCACGAAGGTAGTTGGTTTTCCCCAGCAGCTTTTCGCCGCCGCCATCGCCACCGTTATCTTTCCCATGCTCTCCGCACAGTTCGCGACCAACGACATCG
>Ga0207416_1002789_pt1 | contig 18001 bp, 16 predicted proteins | sample PaiPotPPM11metaG_FD_184107 | JGI IMG/M metagenome (GOLD analysis project Ga0207416, IMG submission 184107) | Iron sulfur acid spring bacterial and archeal communities from Banff, Canada, to study Microbial Dark Matter (Phase II) - Paint Pots PPM... ...
CCGTTGGTGAAGGGCGAGCTTCATCGCCCGTAGTGGCTGATGCCCAGTATACCGTGCCGAGTCCGTCGCCCGGCCAGTGCTGAAGACGGGCTTCGATTCTGGAGGGTGCCTTGGACCTGGTTTGCTAGACTGGTCCCAGACGCGATGAGGCTCGCGTGAGGCAGTCCGCCTCGCTTGTCGTTGTGGAACGGCTGATAGCTTCTACAGAGTGCTGTAGAAGCTTTTGTTATATACGAGACCCAGCGAGGAGAGGGCCGCCGTGCATGCTTACGCAACGTGGTTTGCCACGTGAACGCCATTACGTCGGTTCAGGCCTGGGAGGTCCTCGATTCCCGAGGGAACCCTACCGTTCGAGCTGAGGTTGGGCTCGAATCAGGCGCTGTAGGCCGTGCCACCGCACCGGCGGGAGCATCAACCGGCCGCCGCGAGGCAAAGGAGCTGCGCGATGGCGATCCTCATCGGTTCAACGGTCGCGGTGTCCTGCGGGCCGTGGCCCACGTGAACTCCACGTTAGCCCCCGCACTTCTGGGACAGGACGCCGGCCAGCAAGAGATGCTGGACCGCGCAATGTGCGCGCTCGATGGGTCAGACACCAAGGAACGGCTAGGGGCGAATGCCATCGTCGCGGTATCGCTGGCCCTCGCCCAGGCGGCGGCCGCCGCGGCTGGCGTTCCACTCTACCGCTATCTGGGCGGCGTCGTAGCCACGACCTTGCCCGTACCGATGCTGAACGTGCTCAACGGCGGGCAGCATGCCCCCGACGGCGTGGACTTCCAGGAGTTCATGCTGGTTCCCCTTGGGGCGAGCAGCTTCGCGGAAGGTCTGCGCTGGGCAGCAGAAAGCTATCACGCGCTCGGGTCCTTGCTCCGGGAGCGCGGCCAGACCAGCAGTGTAGGTGATGAGGGCGGCTTTGCCCCACGTCTCGCGCGAAACGAGGACGCCGTCGAGCTGCTGCTCGAGGCCATTCGAGCGGCCGGGTATGAACCGGGCAGCCAGATTGCGCTGTCGCTCGACCCGGCCGCCAGCAGTTTTTATCGAGACGGCCACTACGAGCTGCGGACTGAGGGCGTGCGCCTGACCAGCTCCGACATGGTGGCGCGCTATGAGGATTGGGTGGCCCGCTATCCGATCTGCTCTATCGAGGATGGTCTGGCGGAAGACGATTGGGAAGGGTGGGCCCTGCTTAATCAGAGGCTTGGCCAGCGAGTGCAGCTCGTGGGGGACGACATCTTCGTAACCAATCCGGCCATCATCCAGCGGGGGATCGAGCGAGACGTTGCCAACGCCGTGCTGATCAAGCCGAACCAGATCGGCACGCTCACCGAGACGAAGGAGGCGGTGGACCTTGCGCACAAGGCGGGTTGGCGCACGGTGATGTCTCACCGAAGCGGTGAGACCGACGATTGCAGCATCGCCGACTTGGCAATAGCCCTCCGCGTCCTCCAGATCAAGGCGGGCGCTCCGGCGCGTGGCGAGCGGGTGGCCAAATACAACCGGCTTCTGGAGATTGCCCGCGAACTGGGAGACCGAGCCGAATACGCGGGAGCAGCCGCTTTTCGCCAGTGGGATATTGGCGCCCATGCAAATCCTGCCGCCCCTTAACCTGGGTCAGCCGAGGCTATTCTCTTCGCCTTGGCCACGCTCGAGGGCGCTATCAACCGCGCGAGAAGGAGCATGAGTCTGACCAAGACATCTCTCGTTGGTTTCCTGACGCTCGTCATGGTGGGCTGCGGCTCCGGCGTCCCAGCCGATACGTCCGCGCCAGCCTCAGCGGCAGCGAGTACGCCGGTCCAAGCGTCGGACGGTCAGCTCAGCGCGAAGGAGATTATTTCGGTACCGCTCTCCCAGAATACGGTCGAGACGGTAGCCTTCTCGCCGGACGGAAAGCACGTAGCGATCGGCGCTGCTGATGGTACCGTGGCCGTCTATCCGTTGGAGCCGACGGATGTGAACGATGTCCCACGCTTCCAGAAGATACACGCCACGTTTGTGACCTCCCTCGCCTGGGCCCCGACAGGCAACCAGGTGCTCTCCGCCGCGACCGATGGCAGCGTCCGTGTATGGGACGCGAACACATTCGCGGTTAGCCAGAGGTTCAATGCCGATCCGGTCACCCACCCGGCGGCGGTATGGTCGCCGGATGGGCAGAATGTTGCCCTGGCCCAAGGCCGGGACAGCATTGAGATCTGGCCCACATCCGGCCAGACTGGTCCCACCGATACGTTCAGTCTGCCGGGCATCACGCAGGCACTGCTGTGGTCTCCCGGAACAGACGTCATCGTCGCGAGCAACGATCAAGGCCAGGTAGCCTTCTTTCAACGGGGCAGCTCCAACCCCATACGGACGTACAAGCCCGAGGCGTCACACAAAGCGGTGAGCAGCCTGTCGCTCTCGCCAACGGCGTCACTGCTCGCGGTGGGATATGAGGATGGGTCGATCATCCTGCTGGACCCGAGCACGGCAAAGCCAGTTCGAGAATTCCCCAAGGGCCAAAATATCGGCAGCCTGGCCTGGGCGCCCAACGGAAAGGTTCTGGCCGCGACATCCATGGAGTTCGCGGTGACGTTCTGGGACCCTATGGGAAGCAAGCTGTCCAAGATAGACATCGGCTACGACATGAACGGCGTGAGCTGGTCGCCCGATGGGCGTTACGTGGCCTCTGGGTCCGACGACCACACACTCAAGGTCTGGGCAATCTCGCCGCCCCAAACGCCGGAGCGCCTCACGGGCACGGCACCAAGCTACATGAGGCGATGACGGAAATGGCGGCCTTTCGATTGCACTTGTACGGGCCAACATGACCAGCTCTGCAGAAATGACGTTCCGGAATGCGAATTGATTTCCTGAATCCGTCGGCGCTGGCGTTGCTGGCGCTGCTGCCCGTAGTCTGGCTGATCGCCAGGCCGACGATGCAACACCTGCCGCGAGACCGTGCCGTTTTCAGTTTGGCGGTTCGAGGCGTGGTGCTGGGGCTGTTGGTCCTCGCCCTGGCGATGCCACGCGTCTTTCAAACGGCGAACAGCCTCTCCACCGTCTTCCTGCTGGATGCGTCCGACAGCGTCACCGGGGACCAGGTGAATGCCGAGGTCGACTGGGTCCGCAAGGCGTTGCAGCACACCGGCTCCGCCGATCAGGCCGCGGTGGTGGTCTTCGGTGAGAATGCGCTGGTTGAGCAGCCTCTGAGCCACCTCACCGATCTACCGGCGATTGCCTCCAACGTGGTCAAGAGCCACACCGACATCGCCGCGGCGATACGCCTTGGGCTCGGGCTGCTCCCCAACACGTCGGCGCGCCGCATGGTCATCCTGTCGGATGGCAACGAAAACCTGGAGAAGGCTGTCGATCACGCGCGCATCGCCGGGGCAGCCGACGTGCAGGTCGACGTAGTGCCGATCGCCAAGAACGACGACCCCGAGGTGTTCGTCAGGCAGGTTCAGCTGCCGTCCACGCTGCGGGAAGGCGAAACCTTCTCGGTATCGGCAACCATCGAGTCGAACTTGGATACGTCGGCGCGCATTCGGCTGCTGACTGATAGGCAAGTATCCACTGAAGAAACGGTGCAGGTACGGAAGGGGACGAACTCCTACGTTTTCGACCACAAACCGCTTCCAGGTGGGCCGCACGCGTTCCAGGTGCTCATAGAACCAGCCGAGGACACGATCTCGGAAAACAATCAGGCGGCGGGGTTCGTCAACGTTATCGGTAAGCCGAAGATCGTCATCGTCGAAGGCAGCGCCGGAGACGGGGCTGCGCTCGGGCAGGCGCTTGCGGCCGGAGGCATGGGCGTCGACACGCAGAATGCGAGCGGCATGCCCTCAGACTTGCCCACCCTGCGCAATTACGATGCGGTAGTTCTCGCAAATGTGCCCGCCGGATCGCTGACGGCGGCGCAGATGAGAAACGTCAAGACCTACGTGCAGGACCTTGGTGGCGGTCTGACGGTCGTCGGTGGCACCAAGAGCTATGGGCCCGGCGATTATCACAACACGCCCCTGGAGGACGTACTGCCGGTAACCACCCAGGTGGCCCCGCGTCGGAATATCCCGAGTGTCGCGGTGTTCTTCATCATCGAGTCGCTGGAGAGCAACGCCGGCATCGACATCTCGCGGGAAGCCGCCAAGAGTGCGGTCCAGGCGCTGTCGCCAATCGACGAGGTGGGGGTGAGCGACGCGTCCCAAGACATCACCATCCCGCTGCAGAAGGTGACCAACAAGCCGGACTTGCTGGCCAAGATCGATGCCATGCAGCCCGGTGACCCGGCCAGCTACAAGGACTATTTTGACGCTGCCCATAGAGCGCTGCTGGCTAGTGCCGCCAAAGTCAAGCACATCATCTTGCTGGGTGACGGCGATGCCACGGACAGCTATGAGGACACAATCGCGGCCATCGCTCGCGATAACATCACCGTCTCCGTAGTCGGCACCAACGTGCTCCCCCAGGACCTGCAGATGCTGGAGAACATTGCCAGCTGGGGCAAGGGGCGCTACTACGACGGCAACGATCCGTTCGACATTCCACAGCTCCTGCTAAGGGAAACTCAGCTGGTTGCCAAGCCGGCGGTTGTGGAAGAAACGTTCCAGCCGCTCCAGACGAATGCGAGCCCTATCCTGCAGGGCATCGACCCGAGCACGCTGCCACCGTTGAAGGGCTATGTGGCCACCACACCGAAACCCACAGCACAGCCGGTGCTCGCTTCTTCGGAAGGAGATCCGATCCTGTCCGAATGGCAGTACGGCCTGGGCAAGGTCGCTGCCTGGACGTCGGATGCGAAAGGTCAATGGGCTGCGGACTGGGTTGGCTGGCCGCAGTTTGCGACGTTTTGGACGAACGTCATCAAGAGCACCCTGCCGGGGGAGATTGAGCAGAATCTGCAAACCACGATCACTGCGCAGGGCAATCAAGCGCTGATAACGGTGGACTCGCAGAACGCCAATCGCGAGCTGCAGAACTTCCTCAACAGCAAGGCGCTGGTGTTTGATCCCGCGGGCAACAAGACCGAGGTCAGCCTGGAACAGGTGGCGCCCGGGCGTTACCAGGGTTCCTTCTCGGCCGACAAGGAAGGCGCCTACCTGGTGCAGGTGGTCCAGAGCAATGACCAGAACCAGGTGATCGCTGCGCAGTCCAAGGGCTATGTTGTGCCTTACTCGCCTGAATATCAGGTGTTGGCGACAGACGTGAACTTGCTCCAACAGCTCGCCGCGGCCGCTGCTGGGGGCGTCTTGACGGACCCGGCTCAGGCATTCGCCCACAACCTGGCGGCACCGGGCGGGGCACACCCGATCTGGCTGTATTTGGCGGCTTCGGCCCTGTTCCTGTTCCTTTTGGATGTGGCCAACAGACGGCTGCGTATCGCTCCGGCCGATGCGGTCCGGCTGTTCCAGACACTTCGCGCCCGCTACCGTCCCGCGCCGCAGCTCTCCACCATGCCTGTGATTCTTCGGCGGGCCTCGTCGATGCAGCAGGTGGCCAACTTTGGCGAAACTGGTCCTCCCGGCGCGAGCAGGGACGCTGCTGGCAAGGGGGTGTCAAGTGCCAGAGAGCCGGCGCCTAACGCTGCTCAACCGGAGTCGCCGGTGTCGACGGACAGCGTCCGTAGCCGGCTGTTTGAAGCCAAGGAGCGAGCGCGCAAGCGCCGATAAGAACGCCGGCGTAGTTCACCCGCTTCAACGCGCAACCCAGCTGATGTCGGCGGAGTTCCGTTCTGGCTTCCACGGCCCGCTTGCCTCGAGAAGGCAGTGCGTGCACCTGGCGGCGTGGTGCTACGTAGACTCGACGGGGCGATCTGGCAACTCTTGCAGGGCGTCCGTTGGGATGGGTCACCGCAGTTCGTCCGGAAATGCGCTCGTCGCGGCCACCTCGGTGGCCCAGAGTTGCGTAGCCACGCTCCGGCTGCCGGCTTTTCGCATAGCCCGATCGAGCGCGTGGATGAGTGGCGTCGAGCTCATGGTCGTGACCAGCGTCATGAGGACGAGCGCGCTGAAGAGCGTTGGCGAGATGAGTCCTTTCTCCAGGCCGACGTCGATCACTATCAGCTCGACCAGCCCCCGGGTGTTCATCAGGATGCCCAGCGTCAGACACTCCGGCCAACTGCTCCCTGTCAGGCGAGCGCCGAGTATGCCACCGCCAGCCTTTGAAATCGTGGCTACGGCGATGATGGACAGCCCGAGCAGAAGCGAACGGGGTTCCGCCAACAGACCCAACTGGGTGTTGAGGCCTGAGTAAACGAAGAAGAATGGCAGCAGGGTGACGGAGAACGCTTCAACCCCCTTCTTGAGTTCGGCATTGAATTCTCCTCGCGGGAATATCAAGCCGGCTACGAATGCTCCAAAGAATGGATGAATTCCGATACGGTCGGTCGTCCATGCCGACGCGAAGATGAGCAAGAAGACCAGAGGCAGGCCGCGGGACCAGGTGCCGCTAGCACGCCACACCCCCTCGATTCTGCGGACTAGCCGTCGCCCCACGGCGATCATGATGAGGGTAAAGAGAGCGACCCCGCCGACCGCGACGCCAACAAGCGCCGGCGAATGCAGGGTGCTGGCCAGAATCACGGCCAGCAGACACCAGGCGGCCACGTCATTGACGGACGCCGCGGTGATGGCCAGTACGCCAGTCTGCATACGATTGATGCCCAGGTCGTAGAGGATTCGCGCCAGCACCGGAAACGCCGTGGTTGCCATGGCTGTGCCCATGAACAGCGCGGCTTGCACGGGCGTGGTTGTGGCGCCGAAGAGGCGATCGTCGCGGAGAAGGAGGAGTCCCATAGTGCCGCCGACCACAAGGGGCAAAACCAGGCTCACGATGCTGAGGCCGGACGCCTTCTTGATGTTGCGCGAAACGATATCGACGTCGACATCCACGCCCATCACAAACAAGTACACCGCCAAACCAAGTTGGCCGAGCGTGTTTATCACCACCATCGACGTGTGCGTCCCGATCTGATCGCCAATAGCGACCGCGTGGGGGAACAGCCATTCTTCCGCCGCTGGGGCGAGCGCTCCGAGGAGGGATGGCCCGAGCGCTAGTCCAACGACGATCTCGGCAATGACTTGCGTGAGACGCAGGGGGCGGAGAGCCCAGCCGACGAGCTGGCAAGCGCCCAACACGACAACGATTTGGATGAACAGATGACTGGAAACGTCGGCCGCTGTGGGGACGCGACTCTCTCCTGGGCTGGCTTTGTGTGTTCACGGGACTTCAGCAGGTAGGCGCGGCAGGCGCCGGCGGCCGTCAGGGAATAAGCAGTCGGTAGCCGGCGCAGGGGCTCATTCGTGCTCACCTTTCTCCGTGGGGCACGCACACAAAAGGCTTCCACGGTCGTTGTCCCGTAGAAGCCATCAGCCTTGCGGCAGACTTACGCGGCGAGCTTCATCGCCGTGGATCATTCTATCAGGCTAGTGCGCAGCGATGTGACCAGGTGCTGCGGTTCCGTGGCCCGTAGTTCGGCACGCACGCCATCGACGAAGAGCCTTTTCGTAGTACTCCTCCCGATCAGCGCACCGAGGTGCTTCGTGTCTCGGTCTACCGAAGGGCGCACCCGCGTGCTGGCGGTAATCTCGGGATGTCCGCGCGAGCCACGTGCCAGCCCAACTGCCGCGGGACCAATCAGCCGACGGGCTTGACTGAAGACGCCTTCCCTAGCGCACCCTCGGCATTAGATGTAAGCGTCCCTGGCGATCGAATGACCATTGGCATCGCTGGTCCAGGGTGGAGACGGCTGGACTGGAAGTAATCTACCTGGGCGATGAAGGCCGCCCTAACTACCAGCTGATGGTTTGACAGCTTCTACAGTTGTACGGACGAGTGAATCAGCAAGTTAGCGCGAAGAAGCGCGCGGCGCTTGCACGGCGAGACACAATCGAGTGACTGGCTCAGGAGCGACGGCCAGCAAACAGCAGTCAGCGTGCGAGTAGCAGCTGGATTCTATCGGGGAGCTGGTGCGCCATGATGTCGAAAGGCTTCAGAAGGAAGTCTTCAAACCCGGCGGCCAACGCTTCCTGCCGGTAGTCCATCGCCGACATCGCCACGATCCGCACGGCTGGGTAGTCTTTCTTGACCTGCGCGACCAGTTGGAACCCGTCGACGACCGGCATCATGAGATCGACCAGCATCAATTCAGGCGGGCCTGCGTGCCCCAGCCTGTCAAGCGCGTCTGCCCCGTTCACCGCGTTGTCGACCTGCAAACCGACCTCCGAAAGTTGAGTGACGACGAGTTGCCGTATGGCATCGTCGTCGTCAACTACCAGCACACGCGCACTGTGCACCAGATCGATCGTGCGCGCAGACTGACTGGCGGAGTCAGGCGCCTCGGGTCGTCCGGCATGGTCGAGCAGACCATCGGTAGCGTCCTGCACCATGTACACCTCGCGACAGCGATCTTGTCCTCGACAAGCTAGAAGCTGTCAGCCGAATCGGCGATTCTGACGCCAGGGCGTCGGAGCGGGCTTCATCGCTCCATGGTTCGAATGTACCACGCGTCGCGACGGCCACGGATTAGACGCTCTGCGGTGGCCATGTCCGTTTCCGCCCGCAACGTCTGGGGGCAAGCCCGATGGCGGCTGCCTTGCTCGCCTAGAAGATGCGACATGGGGCGGGGTGGGTCCGCCGCAGCGTGCCAACCAACCGCTGTTTGAGACGCAGACCACTGATGGTCGCAGCCGTGCCAGGCGATGCGGACAGCCGAGTAGTCCGGGATACCCCAGTTCGCACGGGCATATCTGACTGAGAGGCACAGCAATCGTCGCGTCCAGCAGTGCTCTTCGGGCTGCCAATTCGTCAAATGCGCGATGGGTTGCCACGGGTGAGCATACTCAGAGGTTCTGTGAACCAGCGCCACGACGGCCGATGACATTCGCCGTCTGAAGATAACCCGCCTCATTGCCCTCAATCATGGCTTATGCGCCAGAATGACATCCGGACGCGGAAGCCATGTTTTTGGCCCGACGCACAGGACACACTTCAGCTGGCCTTCCTCATAGACCTCCACCTGTCCCGAGTGATGTGGAATACGGTAGACACGGCCAGGCGTAAGCCCGCTTATGATCTCGAGGAAGCCGCAGAGAAGGAGCTGTTCCAGCGCGCCTGGTGACAGCAAACAGGCGAGCAGCTCCCGTGCACGATCCTGAGCTTCAGCCCGCCGGCGCGCCGATGTCTTGCTCTGGCGAAGCGCGACGATCATAGGTGCAGCGACGAGCAGCCCCAAAGCTATCGCCAGTAGCCCAGCAAGGATTGCTTGAGAAATTGGCATCTGCGACAGGTCCGTCCCGCGTTGAGATGGTGCCTACGCTGTCAGAGAACGACCGAGGGTCAGCGGCAACTAGGCTCCGCCGACCATACGCGGCACGATCACGATTTCGTCCGCCGTGCGGTCGAAAGCCTCGATGCGCTCGGCCGGCTCACCGGGGAGAAGCTTGAACGCCGTGCTGCCCCGGCCGCGTTCACGCTCGAATAGAGCCTCAGCTTCGGCAACAGCCGCCAGCGCCTCGGGGTCGGCCGTCGCTACGCCGTCGCGGTCCCACCTGACCTGCCGGTCTCCCTTGGATGAGAGTACATATACAGTTGCCATGACAGCCTCCTTTTCTGCTCAAAAAACCAAAGTTCTTCCTTGGACTAGAAGCTGTCAGTCGTCCGTTCCGGACGGCGGTCCCGGCCTAACGGCCGGCGTGAGCCTCATCACGCTGATATGTATTCTACCAGGAAGCGACCTTCCGCAGCTCTTGGATGCCTCATAAATCAGACGGCTTTGGGTTCTTTTTGTACGGCATGACTTCTCCCGGTCGAGGTCGTGCCGATTGCCCGTGAAACTCGCGCACGAGCTCGGCCCACTGCTCGTATTGGTCAGTCACTTCATCCCACGGACAGCCCGGGTAGAACAGGAAGTGGTTCACGCCGGCTCGCACATACTCGGTCAGCTTGTCGGCGACTTCCTCGCGTGTGCCGATGGCCCCGTACCTCTTCAACACGGGCTCGAAGTCCTGGTGGTACGTAGCGGAGAGTGTGACTGCAGCGACGGCCAGCGCTTGCTCATGGCTTCGTCCGAGACACGTGAACAGGAACAGGGCGCGTTCGATGCTGGCTGGCTCCCGGCCCACCGCTTCCGCCACCTCGAGCACCCGTGCCAGGCTCCGGTCGTAGCGCGGCGGATCAAACAGGTAGGGGAGATAGCCATCGCCCAACATGCCCGCTCGATGAATCGCCGCATCCGAGCGGCCCGCGACCCAAATAGGCGGTCCTCCGGGCTGGATCGGTGCAGGTTGCAGCCGAACTTCGCTGAGTTGATTGAATCGTCCGGCAAACGACACCTCATCGCCCGTCCAGAGCATCCGAAGGACGTCTATCGCCTCGTTCGTGCGAGCGCCGCGCTCATAGAGTGGCACGCCGCAGGCCTCGAATTCCTTCGGGTACTCACCGCCCACGCCGACGCCCAGGGTCAAACGCCCACCGGAGAGATGGTCGAGGGTCATCGCCGCCGAGGCAACGGCCGCCGCCGGGCGGAGAGCCAGCAGCAGCACGGCGCTTCCGATGCGGACGCGACTGGTCTGTGCGGCGACAGCGGCCAGCGTGGTCAGGCCGTCGAAGAACGGCACGTGGAAGAACACGTGCTCTCCAACCCATATCGAGTCAAAGCCCAATGCCTGCAACCGTGCGCTGCTGCCGGTGTGGCGGGCATCGACAAAAGCGCCAAACTGGACTGCCTCACGGTTGACTGAAGAATTCATTGGATGTCAGGCTGCGGGTCGACAGTCGCAGCCTCCCGCGAGGACCGCCCTAACGCACGCGACCCGCCCCACTTCAGCGCAACGCCGGCCCAGGTCAAACCGACGCCGAAGCCCACCATCAGCACCTTGTGCCCGCTCTTGAGTCGTCCAGTCTCCGCGGCTTCGGCCAGGGCCAGCGGTAGGGAGGCGCATGAGGTGTTGCCATAGCGATCCAGATTCACGGCCACCTTCTCCGCCGGTATCTTCAGCCGCCTCTGTGCGGCTTCGACGATGCGGATGTTCGCTTGATGGGGAATGAAGAGGTCGATGTCTTCCAGCGGCCAGCCAGCCTTCTCTGCCAGGTCCAATGCACAGTTGATGAGGCTGGAAGTGGCGAACTTGAACACCTCGTTGCCAGCCATGGAGATGTAATGCTCGCCGGCGGCAACGGTGTCGAGTGTGGCTGGTCGAGCGCTCCCGCCGGCCGGCAGCATGATCAGCTTGGCGCCCGACCCATCGGCGCCAAGCTCGAACGCCTGAATGCCGTACTCGCGCGGGCATGGTTCCAGCACGACCGCGGCGGCGCCGTCGCCAAAAATGATGCACGTCCCACGATCGTCATAGTTGAGGAAACGGGATAGCGTCTCTCCTCCGACCACCAATGCCCGTTCAATGCCGCCCGCGGCGATCATCTGGCTGGCCATGACGAGTCCATATATCCAGCCGCTGCAGCCGGCTTGGACATCGAAACTCCCGCAGGCAGCCCCAAGGGCTTGCTGAATCAGCTCGGCCGCTGCGGGAAAGAGGTAGTCCGGCTAGTCTGACGCACTGATGATCAAGTCCAGGTCCTGCGCCTGAAGACCTGCTCGCTGGAGCGCCACTTCGGCCGCACGGGTGCCCATCGTTGAGGTGCTTTCGTGGGGTGCCGCAAAGCGCCGTTCCCGTATGCCCGTGCGAGCCATGATCCACTCGTCGGAGGTATCGATCCGACGGCCGAGCTCATCATTAGTGACCACTCGCTCAGGCACGTACGATCCCCAACCAACGATCTGAGCCGAGCGTGAGGGCCGGGTTGAAGCTCTTTGGCCGGAAACCTCGTGCGCTCCACGTGTCTGGTCCATAGGATGCTCAGCGGCCGATGAAGGACGGAGTGCGTTTAGCTACGAAGGCATCGAGCCCTTCTTGCGCGTCGCTGGTCTGAAACAACTGGTGCTGCAGCTCGCGTTCGAGCGCCAGGCCCTCTGCGAGCGACATGTTCAACCCTGATTGGACCGAGCGCTTTATGCTTCCCACCGCTAATGAGGCTTTTGTCGGCGGCACGAACTGCCGGGCGTACTCCATCACCTCGTCCCAGAAGGTGTCGTGCCCGAAGACGTAGTTCACCAACTGCAGCTCGAGCGCCTCTTCGACGGAAATGTTCTTGCCCTCCACCATCAGTTCCATCGCTTTGCCCTTGCCAATAGCCCTGGCCAGCCGCTGCGTGCCGCCCGCCGACGGCAATACGCCCAGAGCCACCTCGGGCAGGCCGATCGCGCTTGCACCGCAGCGCGCAACGCGCAGGTCGCAAGCAAGGGCAATCTCGAAGCCACCGCCAACAGCATGCCCGTTGATTGCGGCGATCACGAGCTTAGGCGTTTGTTCCAGACGCGTCAGCGTTTCATTGAGGTGCAGCACAAAGTAGTACTTGGCCTGCGCATTCATGCTCTGCAAGAGGGCAATATCGGCCCCGGCAGAAAAGAACTGGTCCCCGCCTCCACGCACCACAACGGCGCCCACGCCGTCATCCATGCGGGCTTCGAGGATGGCTCGGTCGAACTGGAGCATCATCTCGTAACTGAACGCGTTCGCAGGTGGGTTCCTGAGCTCAATGACAGCCACTCCCTGGCTCGAGACGTACTCCACAAGGGTTTCGGGAACGCTAATTGCCATGTGATTACGGCTCCTGATGAGATTTGGGGATGAGCGCAGTCGGGAGAACCAAGCTGGCGCCGGAAAGCTGACCAGAAGGTCATCGGCTTGGAGTCCGTGATGGATAGGCCCGCCGGCCGTTGACATGCTCCGGCGCGTGGCTCGGCCGGGACGACGACGCGAAAGCGCCGTTTCTTGTGAGAACGTCAAATCAAGAAAGCCTCCGCTCGCTAGGCGCTGCTGCCTTTGGCCTGAGGGTGCCCGATCGCCAGCCCTCGGAACGCACACGTCGGCCTCTTTCGGAGGGTACGTAGAGTGCCCATACCTGACAGTCCTCCACTTCCTCGGTCGCCCGAGAAGAAGTTGTAGAAGCTGTCAGTCGCCCAACCACTGGACGGCGGATTCTGGCCTCATCGGCCACCGCGAGCCTCATCGCGGTTTGGTCGCAATTGTAAGCAAGGCTACCGTCATCACGCCCTTCATCACGGCGGCTGCCAGTGCGCATATGTTCGGCCCTCACGATCCGAACGTCGATGTCTTGGATGCGATTCAGCGCCTCTCGGTTGGGGACCGATGTGCTTTCGTGCGCAAGCGTGTTTCGGCACTCGTGGCTTCTCGTCAGCCATGGGCAGCAACAAGGCCCACAGAATCCATATCAGCACGCTGGAGGCGTCGTAGGTGGAGAGTCATCGGGCCGGAGTGGTCGCGGAACGACTGGCATATTCTGCCGGCGCTCGAGCGCTGGGGCGAGAACGGGATCGATCTCGGAGATTTCGTTCAGAACGTACCGCAGCTCCGGATCGTCGAAACCTCGGCCGAGTGTCCATCCGTGGGGCGTCTCGACCAGGATTTCGCGCTTGCTCGCGTACGCCAGAAGCTGCGTCACCCGACGGTGGAAGGTCCACGAGGTGGTGAGGCGTGGGTCGATGTGCCAGCCTTGTCGGTGGTATTCGCGCAGCTGCTGCCGCAACGTCGTCTCCAGCTGCGACCTGCTGAAAGGTGCTTCAAGCCCCTGACGGCGCAGAACGGCCGCCAGGAGGTGGGCTGCGTTGACCGTCATCTGTCCCACAATCGCTTCCCGCGCCAGGCGGTTGAACTCGGTCCGCCGAAGGCGGGTGTTTACAGGCAGTTCCCGTCCGATGCGCACGAAGCATCGCGGACGGCCATTGGTCATGAAGTCATAGTTGATGTGGATAGGCAGGAGATGGGGCGATAAGCGGCTTTCGCGGACGATGCGGTAGAGGCCGGCCCGAAGCGGACTGAGCGAACCATTGGCGCTGAGGGTTCCCTCCGGGCTCCAGTAGACATCATGGCCAGACTCCACGAGGTCAACGAATTGACGCAGTTGTCCGTACACCATCGGCAACCGTGCCCGAGAAGTTACAGGCCCGATGGGGTAGGCGTTCAAGAGCCGAAGCACGGGCCGAAGGTCCACGCGTCCCATCACTTGGCCCAATAGGGGCCAGCGCCAGTACCTCCCCAGAAACCCGGGCTGGAAGAACTTGTCAGCGAGCCCGATGGAGAACGGGCCGCCCCTGCGTATGTCTCGGCGCGCGAAGAACATCACACTCATCAACACCACCGTGTCGAGATCACGCTTGTGGTTGCAGATGATAATGGTGGGGCGATGCCCGGAGAAGTGCTCGAGTCCGCTTACCACGACGTCGTGTGTGAGCCTGGGAACTATGCCGAAGGCTGTGGCGAGCAGCGCCCGAAAGGCGCTTCCAACGAGCGAGCCGGCAAGGGCTTTTGAGGTCCGTGACGCCTGCCCGTTAGGACTTCGATAGGGACGAACTGCGGGCTCCGCATCAACCGGTGGAGGGGCGACGACGGTGGGAGACTGTCGGTGCAGAGCCGTGGCGCACTGCTCGGGCTCCAGTTCCGCCAGTGGGACGGCCAGAAGTCGGTCCACGTCAGTGCTGTCGTAGTCGTACGAAACTTACCAACGCGCCAAGGTCAGCCCTGCTGGAGTCGTCCAGTCCCAACGCCTCGAGCTTCTCGAGGGCTTGGTCATGGGCCTCATCTGCGAGGGCCTCGACCCGCGCTCGGATCTGCATGGCATCGAGCAACCTGTGCACCCTTAGGCCGAACTTCCGGAGGTTTTTGGGCAAACTGACCACGAAATCGGCAAAATCGGCATGTATTTCTGTCTACAACGCCTTCACGCCGAGCCCCAAGAGGTCGAACGCGCGGGTCTGCAGTGGGCTTGGCTGGGTGGTCAGGTCGAAGGCCGCTTGGCTATCCGCTCCGCGGGGAATGACCCGGTTCTTGACCAGGGTGCCGAGCTGGGCCAGCAACGTCCGGAAGCTGTGCACCGGAAACCCGTCGGCAGTCAGCTTGGTTTGCTCCTTGCGCCGGGCCTCATCTGAGCGCGGCGCCGGCGCCACCGGGTCGTCGCGGCTGGGGATGGCCTCGTCCTTGAACAGCAGCGGAGCCAGGGCGCGCTCCATGGTGCGTTGCACCGAGTAGGCCAACAGGCACAACAGGACGTGGGCCCGTACGCGCTCTTCCAGGTAGTGATAGACCGGCCTGACCTCCAGGTCCGTGAGCTTGAAGTGGTGAAAGGCATCCTCAACCTGCTCCAGGCTCTTATAGGCCAGCACCACCTCCGCCGTGCTCAGCCGCTGCGACGCCACATTGGTGCGAATCACGTACAGCCCATCCAGCCTGGCTTCCTCGGCAATCGAGGCCGCATCCCGCTCATAGCTGAAGCTCGTGTCGGTGATGGTCCGTACGAAGTGCTTGGCCATGGCGTACCTGTTCACCACCCGCCCCACACGCTCGCCAATCTTCGCCGCGCCCTGGAGCCCGGCCCGTCCGCCGGAAGCCCCTCGGAGCACCATCGCCGCCACTTTGGCCAGCTCCTTCTCGGTGGCCTGCAGCAGGTCTTCGCGCTTCTTGGCCCGCTTCTCGCCCAGCAAGGGGTTGTGGCACAGGATGAGCCGTTCGCCGGGGAAGCGCGGGTCCGTGACCTCGGCCAGGTTCCGCGTGTCAAACAGGGAGGTCTGAATACTGCCCGCCTCAACCAGCTGCTGGATGGTCGGCGCCCGTAAGGCGGTGATCCAGCTCAGGCCGGTGATCTCTTCCAGCTTGCGCACCTGGGCGCTGGTGATCATCCCCCGGTCGCCCACCCACACCACGTCGGCTACGCCGAAGCGGTCCTTGACCTTGGCCACCTGCGCCATGAACGTCGCCGGGTCCGCCGTATTGCCCGGAAAGACCTCGATGGCCACCGGCTCACCCTCGGCGTTGGTGACCAGCCCGAACTCGATCTGCAGCTGCCCCGGCTTGCCGTCTCGGCTGTGGCCGCGCTTGGCCAGCGGGCAGTGCTCACCTTCCATGTAGGTCGAGGACAAGTCGTACAGCACCACGCCGCCGGGCTGCAGGTGGCGCTTGGCCAGGCGCTGCTCGATGCGCTCCTGGCGGGCCACCAGCCAGTCCATAGCCGCGTACAGCTCGTCGGCGGTGGCGTCCTCAACGCCCAGTGTGCCGGCCAGGCTGGTGGCCGTCCACAGCCGGGTCGTGGCCAGCTTGGAAGCGGGTTGCAGCACCCGGGCGACGATCATCGCCAGGACCAGGTCGCGTTGCCGGCTGGGCGTAGGGTCCAGCAGCTGCTCCAGCTTCATCCGACGAGCCGTGCCCAGCACTGCCGCTACATGGCCATGCGGCCAGCTGCGCTCGATGGTGAAGGCCTCGCCGGGGGAAACGAGCCGCTCGCCGCGCAGCGTGCGCTCCATAACGCTGACCAGCTGGGCTGGCCAGTGGGTCATATGGGCCAGGGTGCGATGCTTGACCTTGCCATCTTCGCGGTAGGACTGGCGGAGCAGGACGGACTCGAAGGTCTTGCCCTTGACGGTGCGTCTGACTCTGGCCACGTGCATGGCCATGCTCTCCCGCTGTGACACGCTCCATTATGCCGCATCGCAGGGCAGTTTGTCAAGCACTATTCTGGCTACATTTTAACGCCCCTTTGACACCGCGATGCTCCCGTTTGAGCACGAAAACCGTCTATAACACTGCTTAGCTTGCTTGGAAGTTCGGTCTAGTGGGTAGGGGCTGGGCCGCCATTTACCTTGGCCTAAAGCGCAGATCGCTAAGGCGAACGTAACATCAATTCCTCGCTTGCCCCGCCGTGATCGGGCTTCCTCCGATGTGGGGTGAGCTAGGATGTTTCGTGGCGACGAGGGTCCAGGTGCCGCTGCCAGCAGCGGAGAATAGGGAAGCCGGTGTGAATCCGGCGCGCAGCCCGGCACTGTAAGCGCGGAGCGAGGCTCAATCAGCCACTGCCAGTTTTGGTGGGAAGGCGAGCGGAGCAAAGAGGCGCAAGCCAGGAGACCTGTCCGGACGAATGACTTCGGGAGGTGTTTGCCATCGATTTTCAAGAGTCCGAGCGGACCGCCGTTTACAGGGCGATTCATGCCCGACGTGACATCCGGCGCTTTCGATCCGATCCCCTGCCTCAGACTGTGCTGTGGCGGCTGTTGGAAGCGGCGCATCACGGGCCGTCCGTCGGCTTCATGCAGCCGTGGAGTTTCATTCTTATTGAGAGCGCCGACGTCAAGGCCCGGGTGAAGCAGCTGTTCGACCGAGAGCGCCAAGCCGCGGCCTGTTTTCTACGACGAACCACAGCGCTCAAAGTATTTGAGCCTCAAGCTCGAAGGCATCATGGAAGCCCCAGTCAATCTCTGTGTCACTTGTGATCCAACCCGTGGTGGCGTTGTGCTCGGCCGCAACGCGCAGCCGGAAACGGACGTCTACAGTACCTGCTGCGCTATCGAGAACCTCTGGCTTGCGGCTAGAGTCGAAGGCGTTGGCGTCGGTTGGGTGAGCATCTTGAAGGTCGCGCAGCTGCGTGACATGCTCGGCATCCCACCGCACGTCTTGCCAGTCGCCTACCTGTGCGTCGGTTACCCGGAGCAGTTCCCGGAGGAGCCCATGCTGCAGACCGAGAAGTGGCGCAGCCGGCTGCCTCTGGATGAACTCGTCTACCACGACAGCTGGGGTCGCCCGCCTCTGAGTAAGCCGTCGAGGGAACGAATCCGTTGATCCAGGTCTAGCCATCACCCGCGGTCATGAGCAGCCTTGTTGTACGACATCTTCGGCTCCAGGAAGGGGCTAGCGCGTCGCTCGTGTGTTACCTGTCCTCGACACGGTTGACGTGCGGCTTCCGACGGTGCGCGGCAGGTCAGCGCGGCGGTGGAATGACGATTGCCCCCAGGACCTCCACGCCCTGCCGAGCTGCCTCGCGATCGATGGCGACCAACACCTTTGCGGCTAGCGGTGACATCGACTCCGCCCAGGCAACGAAACCGGAACGCACCACCGGCAGGTCGCGCAGCTTTGGGAAGGTCTCGCGTAGCACGCGGGTAACAGGCTCCGGGTAGGGAGCGGCCAGC
>Ga0207416_1002793_pt1 | contig 17992 bp, 18 predicted proteins | sample PaiPotPPM11metaG_FD_184107 | JGI IMG/M metagenome (GOLD analysis project Ga0207416, IMG submission 184107) | Iron sulfur acid spring bacterial and archeal communities from Banff, Canada, to study Microbial Dark Matter (Phase II) - Paint Pots PPM... ...
GGACGGGACTCTCACCCGCCAGCCTGGGCCAGCTTTCAGGACGCAACACGCCATCACCATAGGAGCCGCCTACGACATTCCGGCCAGGGTCGCGCTCGACGGCCCGCCCGTCGACGGCCCGCCCGGTGTTGGGCCGCCCGGCGAGGCCCGGTTGTCAGCCGAGGACGTCGCCGGCCTGGGCGTGCGAGGCGGCCGACCCGGCCGAACGGCCGCGGATCGAGACGGCGGCGGTCAGCAGGATCAGGACCGCGATTCCCGCGGCGACCAGGAAGGCGCGGTCCAGGCCCGCCGCCAGCGCGTGCTGGTAGGCGGCGACCGGGGCGATCCCGGCGGCGCGGGTGCGGGCGCTGTCGGCGGTGACCGTCCATGCGACGGTGCCGAGTATCGCGAGCCCGAGCGCACCACCTACCTGCCGCCCGGTGTTGACGAGGCTTGCGGCGACGCCAGAATCGGAGTCGGCGACGCGGGACAGCGCCACCATGGGCAGGGGGACGAACAGCAGGCCGAGCCCCGCGCCGGCGATGAGGGAAGGGCCGAGGAGCCCGGCCGCGTAGCCGCTGTGCTCGGTGATCCGCGACAGCCAGTACATGCCGCCGGCGCTGGCGGCCGCGCCCGCTAGCAGCAGCGCCCGCGCGCCGATGCGTGAGATCAGCCGCGTGGCGACCGCGGCGCCGACCAGAAGCGCGGCCGTGAGCGGCAGAAACGCAACTCCCTCGCGGAGCGGTGAGTAGCCGAGCAGTTCCTGGACGAAAAGCGTGAGGAAGAAGAACACGCCGAAGTTGGCGGTTCCCACGCCCAGCATGATCAGGTTCGCGCCGAGGCGGTCACGGTCGCGCAGCACGCGCGGAGGCAGCAGGGGATGCCCCCCGCGCGCTTCGATCACCGCGAACGCGCCGAGCAGAAGGGCGCCGGCGGTCAGCGAGGCCACGACTTTGGCGTCGCCCCAGTGGGAGACGCCGTCCGAGGTCGTCGCGGCGTTGGACAGGCCGTAGACCAGCGCGGCGATGCCGCCGGTGCCGGTAATGGCGCCGGGCAGGTCGAAGCCGCCCGTGCGACGCGGTGTCTCGCCGAGTGCCGCCGGCGCGGCGAGCGCCACGGCGATGCCGATCGGCACGTTGACGAACAGCACCCAGCGCCAGTCGGCGTAGGTGACGAGCAGTCCGCCGACGACCAGCCCGACGGCGCCGCCCACGCCGCTCATCGAGGCGTACACGCCCATGGCCCCGGCCCGCTTGGGTCCTTCCCTGAAGGTGGTCGAGATGAGCGCGAGCGCCGCGGGTGCGACGATCGCGCCGCCAACGCCCTGCACGGCCCGCGCGGCGAGCAGCCACGCGGCCGAGGTGGCGAACCCGCCGACGAGGGAGGAGGCGGAGAACAGCAGCAGGCCCGCGACGAACATCCGGCGGCGGCCGAACAGGTCACCGGCGCGCCCGCCGAGCAGCAGCAGGCCGCCGAACGTCAGGGCGTACGCGTTGATGACCCACTCCAGACCGGAGTTGGAGAATCCGAGGCCCCGCTGGATACTCGGCAGCGCCACGTACACGATCGTCGCGTCGAGCACGACCATGAGCTGCGCGGTGGCGATCAGGAGCAGCGCCACGCCGGGGCGGCCAGCGCGGTCCCCGGTGCGCAGGCCGCCCTGGAGGCTCGCCGCCGGCTGTGTGTAAGCCACGATGGTCCCTTTCAGGCTGGACGGATGTTGTGGGTGCGGCGGAAGACGTTGGCCGGGTCGTAGCGGCGCTTGAGCGCGGCGAGCCGCTCGTAGGTCGCCGGCGGGTAGGCGGCCGCGACGTCGGCGGGAGCCGCCTGCCCGAGGAAACCGATGTACGGCCCGGCGCCGTGGGCGGCGACGGCGGGCCACGCGGTCAGCGCCCGCCCGGCCGGTTCCGGTGGCGCGGCCGAAAATGTCGTCGTCATGGTCACCGATGCTGCCTGGTGACCGGGCCGGTGTCGTCGTCCGGCGGAAGCGAGTTACCCCTGGCCGGCCGGGATGCCGGCGGCGGCCGCGCTACTCCCAGGGAAGTAGCCGGCGATGGGCACGGCGGGAGGACGGGCGGGCACCTTCGTCAGCGCCGGAGGGACACGGCGCTCGCCAGCGCGACCAGGAGCAGCACGGCGGCGAACGCCGCGGTGGGCGGCCAGCCGCCGCGGGAGTAGAAGATGCCGCCCGCTGACCCGGCGATGCTGCTGCCGATGTAGTACAGGCATAGGTACAGGGCCGAGGCCTGCGCGGGCGCGACGGGCGCCCGGCCGCCGACCCACCCGCTCGCCACCGAGTGCGCGGCGAAGAACCCCGCGGTCAGCACCACGAGCCCGACCACGACCCAAACCAGGGAGGAGGGCAGGGTCAGCGCCACGCCGGCGACGGCCACGGCCACGGCGACGGCGAGCACTACGTAGCGCCCGGCGCGGTCGGCGAGTCGCCCCGCCAGCGTCGAGGACCAAGTGCCCGCGAGGTACACCGTGAACAGGGCGCCGATCACGCTTGTCGACAGGTCGAAGGGCGCGCCGCTCAGCCGGTACGTCAGGTAGTTGTAGACCGTGACGAAGGCGCCCATCAGCGCGAAGCCGATCAGGTAGAGCCGCAGCAGTCCGGTGTCGGCCAGGTTGCGCCCGAGCGTGGCGAGCAGCACGCGGAGCCTTGGCGGCGACGGGGTGAAGAAAGCCGACCGCGGCAGCAGCACCGTGAACGCGATCGCGCAGGCGAGTGCCAGCGCCGACACCCCGGCGGTCGCGACCCGCCAACCGCCGTGCTCGGCCAGGATGCCCGCGATGACCCGCCCGCTGAGCCCGCCGATGGCGTTGCCCGCGATGTACAAGCCCATGGCCCGGCCGAGGTCGGCCTGGTCGACCTCCTCGGCGAGGTAGGCCATCGCGGTCGCGGGCACCCCGGCGAGCGCGAATCCCTGGAGCACACGGACTCCGATGAGCACGGCCAGGCTCGGCGACAGCGGTGCGATCAGGCCGAGCACGGACGCGGCGAGTACCGAGACGGTCATCACCTCGCGGCGACCGCGGACCTCGGAAAGCGAACTGACCGGGATGACCGCGATGGCGAGCGCGAACGTCCCCGCGGACATCGCCAGGCTCGCCTGCGTGGGGCTCGTGTGGAAGGCGCGGGACAGCAGCGGCAGCAGCGGCTGCGGCACGTAAAGCAGCGCGAAGGTGGCGAGGCCCGCCGCGAAAAGGCCGAGCCGCACGCGCCGCATCCCGGCGTCGCCGTGATGAAGTCGTTCCGTCGTCTCCAGCGTGAGTGCCATGCAACCGACGCTAGGCCGCGCGATATTGATACGTCCAATACATGATTACCTGTGTAACAATGCAAATATGCATGAGCCTGTGACCGGCGACGGTGCGGTTGGCAGCACGGTTGACAGCACGGGCCGCGCGCTCGACGCCCTAGTGCCGCTGCTCCGCCAGTTCGTCGCCGTGGCCCGCGAGGAGCACATGACGCACGCCGCTGAGCTGCTCGGCGTCCCGCAGCCGACGCTCTCCCGGTCGATCGCCCGGCTCGAGGCCGACCTCGGCCTCCCGCTCTTCGCCCGTACCGGCCGTTCCATCCGGCTGACCCGTCACGGCCGGTACCTGCTCGAATCGTCAGAACGAGCGCTGCTGACTCTCACCACGTCGCTTGAACGCCTGACGGGCGAAGCGGACCCGGGGCGGGGCCGTGTCGCACTCGGCTTCCTGCACACCCTCGGCGTCGAGGTCGTGCCCCGCCTGATCAGGGACTTCCGCGCGTCGTACCCGGCCGTCCGCTTCGCGCTCGTGCAGGGCGGCGGGCAGCGGGTGGTCGCGGGACTGCGGGAAGGCGAGATCGACCTGTGCCTGACGGCACCCCTGCCCTCCGGCCCGGACGTGCACGGTCGCGCGCTCGGCGAACAGCGGATCGCCCTGTTCGTGCCGGCCGGGCACCCGCTCGCGGAGCGGCGCGGCGGCGTGCCGCTTGCCGTCGCCGCGGCCGAGGACTTCATCGTCATGGAGCACGGCTACGGCCTGCGGGCGATCACAGACGCCATGTGCCGCGAAGCGGGCTTCGAGCCGAGGATCGCGTTCGAGGGCGAGGAGGCGGACACGGCCCGCGGCCTAGTCGGCGCCGGCCTCGGCGTGTCCCTGCTCCCGGTCACGGCGTCGTCGCTCGCCGACCCGGCGGTCGCCGCCGTCCGCGTCACCGCGCCGCGGGCGGCACGGACGGTCGGCATCGCCTGGCCGGCCGACCGCCCGCTGACCGCCCCGGCGGTCATCTTCCGTGACTTCGCCCTGACCTACGCGGGCCGTCTCCTTGACGCGCTGCCAGGTTGACCGCCGGGCGGACCGGCCTTTCACTGTCATGTCTCCTGGGCAACTTGTTCCATGAAGCCCATCGTGTCGGCCGGGGTCAGCGCCTCGCTGCTGAGCTGGTCGACAACCTCGAGGTAGTGCTCGAGGTCCAGGCGCTGGTCCAGGTAGACCGCGCTGGTGAGCTGCTCGATGTAGACCACGTCGGGCAGGTCGCGCTCCTCGAAGCGCAGGATCGAGAACGACCCGCTCGCGGCGGCGTGACCGCCCCGGGCGAACGGGACGACCTGCAGGGTCACAGAAGGCAGCCGCGCCGCTTCGCCGAGGCGGCGCAGTTGCGCGCGCATGACACCGGCCCCGCCCACGGGGCGGCGCAGCACCGCCTCGTCCATAACCGCCCAGATTGTCGGCGGGTGAACCCGGTCGAGCAGTTCCTGGCGCCTGAGGCGCAGCCCCACCCGACGCTCGATCTCGCCGGCGGGCGCGGTCTGGTGCCCGAGCCTGGTGACGGCCCGCGCGTAGTCCTCCGTCTGGAACAAGCCGGGCACGAACTGCATCTCGAAGCTGCGGATCGAGGTGGCCGCGGACTCGAGACCAAGGTACGTCTCGAACCAGTCGGGCAGGATGTCGTGGTACTTCGCCCACCACTCCGGCGACCTTGACCGTTTGGCGAGGTCGATGACCCTCGCCCGCTGCTGGTCGCTGGTCACGCCGTACATGGTGAGCAGGTCCTCCACGTCGCGGACCTTCAGGCCGACCCGTCCCGTCTCCATCCGGCTGATCTTCGACCGCGACGCGCGGATCTCGTACCCGGCCTTCTCCGGTGAGATGCCGGCCGTCTCGCGCAGGCGTCGCAGCTGGGTACCGAGCAGCATGCGAAGGACGGTCGCTTCCGCCGAGGATTCCTCCTGGCCGGAACGCGGAGCCCGAGCGCCAGGCGCCTCAGTACTCATCACCGCTCCGAAGTCGATGGACAGGTGCATGGCGCGATGGCCGACGGGCCGGGGCAACCCAGGCATCTTGCCGTACGCCGGTGGCGCGTATTGGCAACACGGCAACACCTACCTTATACCTAACCAGCCGACGCCGATTCTTCCATTCCGCCTAGGAGGCGCTCGCCCGGCGCGACTTGTGTCAGGGCCTCAACCTTGACGTTCCTCACCCCGGCCAGGAATGCGCTCGGCTGGGCACAGCAGCGAACATCGCGGGCGCATTCCGAAATACCGGGTTTTTTTATCCCCGGAGGATTCTCCGGCCTCGGTCATTCGCCCGCGATCAGCAGGCTCACCGGCGCAGGTACGGACGTGACCTGCCCGGCGGCGGTCAGCGCGCCGGTCGGCTGGTCGATCAGAAACGTCGTCAGGTTGCCGCCCCGCTGGTTCGCGACGTACAGCCGCGTGCCGTCGGGGCCGATGGCGAGGGTGCGCGGCACGGCGCCGCCGCTGTCCACCCGGCCGAGCGGCGTCAGACGGCCGCTGCGCTGGTCGATCCCGAACCAGGCGATGGTGTCCTCCCCCCTCTCCGAAGGCGCACTATCCGACGGGGAGCTCCGGTTGGTCACGTAGAGGAACCGGCCGTCCGGGTGCACGACGATCTCGGCCGCGGCGCGGTACCCGGCGTAGCCGTCGGGCACGGTGGAGACGGTCTGCAGCTCGCGCAGCACGCCGGCCGCGCCGTCGTAGCCGAACGCGACGACGGTCGCGGCCAGCTCGTTGACCAGGTACACAAACTGGCCACCGGGGTGGAAGGCCAGGTGGCGGGGCCCCGAGCCTGGCGCGACCCGCGCGTCGCGCTCCGGCCGCGGGACGAGCGCCCCGGACTCCGCGTCGAACTCGTAGACCACGACGCGGTCGGTCCCCAGGTCCGCGACGAGGGCGAAGCGGCCGGCGGGGTCGAGGTTGAACGAGTGCACGTGCGGGCCGGCCTGGTTGTCCGGATGGATGCTCGAGCCCGTATGCCGGTGCACGGCCGCCGCCCGGCCGAGGGTGCCGTCGTCTTCGATCGGGAAGACCTCGAGCGTACCGTCGAGGTAGCCGGAGACGGCCAGTGCCCGGCCGCCGTTGAGCGTCACGCAGTGGCAGGGCAGGCGCCCGGCGGTCGGCCTGGTGTTCAGCGGGCTCAGCTGCCCAGTCGCCTGGTCGACGGCGAAGGCGCTGACGGCGCCGCCCGGCCTGCCGTCAACCTCCGTGAGTTCGTTCACCGCGTAGAGGAACCGTCCGCTCGGATGCGCCGCCAGCCAGCTCGGCTCCGGGGTCTCCGTCATCTCGGCCCGTCGGAGCAGCCCCGTCGCCGAGTCAGCCCGCAGCAGGTGAATGCCCGACTCCGGGCCACCGGAGCCCGGCCCGTCGGGCTGGCTGTAGGTGCCGACGTACATGAACGCAGAGGTGATCATCACCCGCCGACGATACTCCGTGGCCTGCGCACAGCCAGAGTCAGGACGTCAGGCGTGCGTCTACGGGAACAACTCGCCAGCCCGGTCCCCTCCTGACGGCACCACCAGCATCGATGGCATTCCAACGTCTCTTCGTCAGGCATCACGCAGGCTGAGGAACAGTCCGCCAAGCAGCAGCGCGCCACCGGCCCAGGCGGCGAGTACGCCGAGGCCCGCCCAGGGGCTGATGGGCAGGGTGTTCAGCCCGGTGGTGACCAGGACCAGGCCGGCCAGGACAGCCGCCTTGGCGGCCAGGACAGTGACCCGGCGAGGCGTCGCGGTCAGGGTCAGGCTGATCATGCCGCTGCCGTATTCGCCGCTCACGGCCGTCACCGCCAGGACCGCGACGACGGCCTGGCCGAGGTAGATCCCGGTCAGGCTGATCTTGGCCGGGTCGTCGGCGCAGCCACCGGACGGGCACCGGGTGGCCGCGGCCGCCGCGGCGCTGACGGCTACCGTCAGCGTGGCGGCGGCGAGCAGCAGCCAGAACGTGCTGGCGACGGTGCGCTGCTTCGTCCATTCCGCGTGCAGGGATTTCCTCACGCGTCCCGCCTCCGCAGGAGGTAGGCCGCCACGGCCAGGGCGAGTGCGGCCCAGGCGCAGGTCACGGCGAAGCCGGCCCACGGCGCGAGCGGGAAGTAGCCGCTGGACGGCGTGAAGCCGGCGGCCACCTGGGGGTAGGCCGGGATTATCTGCTGGATGGCGAAGCCGGCGGCCGGAGTGACCCGCAGCACCCAGTCCGCCGCGCCGGCCGGCAGCACCGCGATGGCGGCCGTCAGCAGGTAGGGCAGAATGACCGCGGCGATGACCGCGGCGACCGCGCCGGCGCCGTGCCGCAGGATGGTACCGACGCCGAGCGCGAGGACCGCGAGGACGGCGGCAAGCGCGGCCGTTCCCGCGATCACCCGCACTTCGGTGAGCGCCGTCACCGGGTAGACGGAGTTGCCGCTCGCGCGCAGCAGCCGGGTGCCGAGCAGGACCGCGGCCGCTGCGGCGGCCAGCCCGGCGGCGAAGGTGACGCCGCCGAGGACGACGGCCTTGGCCACGAGGACCTGGCCGCGCCGCGGGCTGGCGGCGAGCGTGACGCGAATCAGCCCCCGCCGGTACTCGGCCGTCATGAACTGCACGGCGACTATCAGCACCGCGACCAGGGCGATGAATATGCCACCGAGCAGCGCGTCGACCGGCGTGCCGTCGGTGACGTCCGGCGCGATGTCCCCGGCGCCGGTGACGGTGAAGACGCCCGCCGGCCTGGCGGTATCCGGCCTCGTGCCCCGTCACGTACGGGGAGATGCCGCCGACGGTGACGGAAGCGCCGGCCCAGGAACTGCCGTTCTGGCCGCCGCGCAGGCCGACACGGTCGAACGTGGCGGTGGCGTCGGTGGGCGCCGGGGTCCCGGATGCGCTGGTGACCTGCTGGTCCGTCTGCTTGAGGTATCCGGGGGACGTGACGAACATCCCGGTCTGCACGACCGGGGAGAGTCTGGGCAGGGTGACGGCGCCGATCCTGGTCCAGTTGATGCCGTCGGCGGAGTCGTAGCCGGTGATGACGTCGCCGGCCCGGGTCAGGCGCAGCCAGCGCGGCGTCGCCGCCGACGCCGCGCCCGCCAGCCCGGGAGCGTCGCCGGTGTAGTTCCACTGCATCCGCGTGCCGTGGCCGCCGGTGACCATGACGGCCGCGTAGGCCGATCCCTGCCCGGGACCCGCGGTGACGATCAGCCCGGCCTTCGACCACGGCACCACGGCGGCCTGGGTGGATACCGGTTGCCCCTGCGGGGTTGTCCCGTTGCTTTCGGTTACCTCGGTCAGCGCGGTGACCCGGGCCGTGATGCTGCCGTCGCGGCCCAGCGGGCGGTGCACGAAGTAGAAGGTGTCGGTCACTGCCTCGCCGCCCGGGCCGACCGGGAGCGCGGCGTAGCGGCAGGAGATGCCCGGGCCGGTGGAGCACGGCGCGGTGTGATCCCCGTGCCCGATGAACAGGGCGAGCAGGAAGGTCAGCAGCATCGAGGCGGCCACGGCGATGCCCCAGCCGCGGACCGTGCGGAACTTGGTCCACTCGGCGTGGAGCAGGTGCGCGAACCCGGCTCGTCGCCGGGGCGCTTGCGGCCGGGAGGGCGTGATCGCGGTCATGACGCCGCCCGGAACTCGACCGCGCCCTTGGTGAGTTCCATGTAGGCCTCTTCCAGGGTCGCCCGGTGGGACGTCACCTCGGAGAACGGAATGGCGTGCTCCGTGAAGATGGCCACCACCCGTTCGGAAGAAAGGCCTGAGATCGCGAGCACGCCGGGAGCGGTGGCTGCGACAGAAGCCCCGTCGGCGGTCAGGGCGGCCGCCGCTTCGTGGCGGGCGTTGGTCCGGACCGTGACCCTGTCCCCCGACGCGGACGCGAGCAGGTCCGCGACGCTGGTGTCGGCGATGACCCGGCCGCGGCCGACGATGACCACGCGGCCGGCGGTGTCCTGCAATTCGCTCATCAGGTGGCTGGACACCAGCACCGCCCGGCCCTCGGCCGCCAGCGCGGCGAGGAAGCCGCGCATCCACACGATGCCCTCTGGATCCATTCCGTTGAACGGCTCGTCGAGCATCAGCACCGGCGGGTCGCCGAGCAGCGCCGCGGCGATCCCGAGCCGCTGCCGCATTCCGAGGGAATAGCCGCCCGCCTTGCGCCGGGCCGCGGTCGGCAGCCCGGCCAGCGCGATGACCTCGTCGACGCGGCGGGCCCCGAGGCCCTGAGAGTGCGCCAGCCACAGCAGGTGGTTGCGCCCGGTCCGGTTCGGCTGCAGCGCCGCGGCGTCAAGCAGCGCACCCACTTTGGTCAGCGGGTCGCGCAAGGTGGCGTAGGGGCGCCCGCCAATCAGCGCGTGCCCGGCGTCGGGGGCGTCAAGGCCCAGTATCACCCGCATGGTGGTGGATTTCCCGGCCCCGTTCGGGCCGATGAAGCCCGTGACCTGGCCGGGTGAGACGGTGAACGTCATTCCGTCAAGCGCGAGCGTGCGGCCGAACCGCTTGCGCAGCCCGGCGACCTCGATTGTCGTTTCCATGGCCGTGGTTGTACGCGGGCGCCGGTATCAGCATGGCGCCTGCGGCTGATACCCGGCTGATACCGCGGGCCTGGCATGCTCGAAGCACTGATCGATTCGCCGCGGGAAGGGAACCTGCCCGGTCATGAGGGTGCTGGTGGTCGAGGATTTCGAGCCGATGGCCCGGGCGATCGTGACCGGCCTGCGCCGGGAGGGCATGGCGGTCGACGTCGTCTACGACGGTGACGAGGCGCTCGATAGCCTGGCCGTGACCCGCTACGACGTCGTGGTGCTCGACCGGGACCTGCCCGGCGTGCACGGCGACGAGATCTGCCGCCGGCTGGCCGCGGAGAGGTCTCCCAGCCGGATCCTGATGCTGACCGCGGCGGGCAGCCTGACCGACCGGGTGGACGGGCTCAACCTCGGCGCCGACGACTACCTCGCGAAGCCCTTCGACTTCCCCGAGCTGACCGCCCGGATCCGCGCCCTCGGACGGCGGGCCGCCGTGCCCGTGCCCCCGGTGCTCACCCACGGAGACATCAGGCTTGACCCGAGCGGCCGGGTGGCGTCCCGTGGCGGGCAGCGGCTGGCCCTCAGTACCAAGGAGTTCGGCGTGCTCGAGTACCTGCTCGGCCGCGCGGGCCGGGTTGTCTCCGCCGAGGAGCTGCTCGAGCGGGTCTGGGACGAGGCCGCCGACCCGTTCACCACCGCGGTCAAGCAGACCATGCGCCGGCTACGGGCCAAGCTCGGCGACCCGCCCGTCATCGCCACCGTCCGCGAGGGCGGGTACCAGATCGGAGAGCCTGATGCCTGAGTTCCCCCACTGTGGTTTCCTCCGGCCTAGCTTGCGGACGCGGATGACCCTTGTGTACGGCGCGGTGATCTGCACGTCGGGTGTCGCGCTGCTCGGCGTGACGCGGACCCTGGCACCCGGACTGCTACAGCACAGCGTGCGCGAAAGCGGGCCGGGCCAGCCGGGCGCCCTCACGAGCGGGCACCCGGTCCGCACCCCCATGCCCATCGGATCGGGAGCGTTCTGGGGCGACGTGGCCACGGTGCTGGTCATGGCCGTGATATCCCTCGCGGCCGGCTGGCTGATCGCGGGCCGCTTCGTCCGCCCGCTGCGCGCGATCATCACCACCGCCCGCGACATCTCCGCCAGCAGCCTGCACCGGCGGCTGGGCGTGCGCGGCCGGGGCGATGAGTTCACCGAGCTCGGCCAGACCCTTGACGACCTGTTCGCGCGGCTCGAGGCTTCGTTCCAGGCGCAGCGGCACTTCATCGCCAACGCCTCCCACGAGCTGCGGACCCCGCTGTCGGCGGGGCGGGCGCTGCTCCAGGTCGCGATCGCCGACCCGGAGCCCACCGTGGAGACGCTGCGGGCGACCTGTGAAGAGCTGGTCGAGCTCGGCGATCAGCAGGAACGCCTGATCGCGGCGCTGCTCGCCCTGGCCAGCAGCCAGCGCGGTATCGGCCGGCTCGACTGCCTTGACCTCGCCGACGTGGCCGCGGACCTGCTGCCGACCCGCCGCGGCGATGCCGAACGCCGCGGTGTCCGGGTTAGCGCCTCACTCGCCGCGGCCCCGTTCACCGGGGACCCGAGCCTGGCGGAAAGCCTGGTCGCCAACCTGCTCGACAACGCCATCCGGCACAATGTGCCGGGAGGCGTTGTCCAGATCTCCACCGGGCTGACGGGCGGGGGTGCCGTCGTCGCGGTCAGCAACACCGGTACGCTCGTCCCGCCCGAGACGATTGAAGACCTGTTCCAGCCGTTCCGGCAGCTCGGCACCGAACGGACCAGGCACGGCGAGGGGCACGGGCTGGGCCTGGCCATCGTCCGCGCCATCGCCGACGCCCACGGCGCCGCCCTCACCGCCCGCGCCCGGCCAGGAGGCGGTCTTGAGATAGAAGTGACCTTTCCCTGACGACCGACCCCACCGGGCGAGGAGGACTAGATCGATGACCGACTCGGGCACCTACGGGAAAGGTCGCCTGCGCCGACGCCGCCGGGCCTACGTATCGTGCCCTTAGCCGGTGCGCACGACAAGTCCCAGCGCCTCGGTGAGGGCCACCGCCTGGAGCGGGTCGATCACCGCGCCCTTGAGCGCCACGGTGGTTGGGTCGAGGCCGGACAGGACGCTGCCGCGCAGGTCGCAGCGGGAGAAGTCGGCCCGGTGGAACCAGGAGCCGGACAGGTCCACCTCCCGGAACGCGGCGTCCTGGCAGCGTGCCCCGGTGAGGTCGGCCTCGCGCATCCGCACTCTGGTAAACGAGGACCGGCGCAGGTCCGCGCCGGGCAGTCCGGTGAACGACCAGTCGCCCCCCTCGACGGTGAACGGGCCGAAGGCGCAGCCGTCGAACATGCTGCCCACGAACTTGCAGCCGACGAAGGCAACGTCGAAGAACCGGCAGCGGGTGAAGGTGCAGTTCACGAAGGCGGCGTCGGTGTGCCGGGAGGCGTTGAACGCCGCCCCGCGGAACGTGCACTCGGAGAAGACCACGCTTGGGCCAGTCGTCTCGGTCAGGTCCGCGTCGATGAAGGCGACCCGGCTGTGCTGCTCGCCCGACAGGTCGCGGCCGTACCAGTCCGCGTTGTGGACGGTGCTCTCGGTCGGCGGCGCGGGGCGGCCGTACCTCCGTTCGGCCACGGCAGTCTCCCCGCGCTCGAGTGTTCGATGGTCCGCGGTGAGCATATGTGCCGCGCGGGAACGCTGCCGACCCAGGCGTGACCGTGAGGCGCCTAGCGCGCCGGCGCGTGGTTGTACGGCGTGAGGATGAGGTGTCCCGCGTCGACGGGGATTGTCACGCCGGTCACCTTGGCCGCGAGGTCGGAGTTGAGGTACAGCGCTGTATCCGCGATCACCTGCGGGTCCATGAATGTGGTGCCCTTGAGCGCCGCGAAGTGGTACCCACCCTCGAGCATGTCCGTCTCCGTTCCGCCTGGATGGCCCGCGAACATGTCCCAGGCGCCCTGGTGGTCGGTCATCGGTGTCTTGATCGCGCCCGGGCTGATCGAGTTGCACCGGATGCCGTACGGTGCGAGCTCGAGCGCGATGTTCTTCATGAGGCCGATGACGCCGTGCTTGGCGGCGACGTAGTGGGCATAGTTCAGCCCGGCCTCCCAGCCATTGGTCGAGGAGGTGATGACGATCGACCCGCTGCCCCGCTCGATCATGTGCGGCGCCACCGCCTTGGCCGACTTCCACACGCCGGTCAGATTGACCCCGATCATCTGGTCCCACTGCTCGTCGGTCAGCTCCCAGAACGGCGCCTGGGTCCAGATGCCGGCGTTAGCGATGAGGATGTCGATCTTCCCGAACTCGGCAAGGCCGCGGGCCACCGCCTCGTCGAGCTGCCGCTGGTTGCGGACGTCGCCCTTGACCGCGAGCGCGCGCCTGTCATAGGCCTCGACCTGATTGACGGTTTCGTCGAGGTCGTCCTGCCTCGCCATCTTGTAGGGGACGGTGGACATCTGCTCGGCGATGTCGACGATGATCACGTCAGCGCCTTCCCTCGCGCATGTTACCGCGTGCGCGCGGCCCTGCCCGCGCGATCCGCCGGTGATCAGGGCCGTCTTGCCGTCTAGCATTCCCATGTCTGCACTGCCGCCTTTCCCTATTCGCTCTGCCTCTGCCTGTGCGCTCGTTTGCCCGCGGGCTGCCCGGTTGGGCCCGGCTCAGCCCAGTTGGCCGCCGGCGTCCACGACGTGCGTGATACCCGTGACGTAGCGGCCCGCGTCGCTGACCAGGTACAAGATCGCATTCGAGATGTCCGCGGGCTCAAGGGCCACGACGGGCAGCTTGTTGAGGGTGCGGGCGGCCACCTCGAAGTCCTCGCGCGTCGGGTTAGCCAGGTCCGGGCGGAACAGCCGGTAGGTCGGCTCGTTCAGGATCATGTCGGTCGCCACCGTCGTCGGGTGCACCGTATTGACCCGGATGCTGTGTGGCGCCAGTTCCTTGGCCAGCACCTTCATGAATCCGACGAGGCCGGCTTTGGCCGCGGTGTAGTGCGCCGTGTTGGGATTCGCGTAGATCGCGGCGAGGGAGCTGGTGATCACCACGGAGCCGCCCCTGCCGCCGGCGATGATGTGCGGGACGGCGGCCCGGATCGTCTTCCACTGGCCGGTCAGGTTGACGTCGATCATCTCGTCCCACACCTCCTCGTCCATCTCCAGGGTGGGCGCCGGCGTCGAGATGCCCGCGTTCGCCAGCACGATGTCCAGCCGTCCGAGCTGCGCCACGCCGTCGTTCACCACGGCGGTGAGCGCGCCCAGGTCCCTGATGTCGACCTGCGACGCGATGATCCGCCGGTCGAGCGCCTCCACCTGGCTGACGGTCTCGGCCAGGTCCTCGGGGGTCGCCATCGGGTAGGGGACGGTCGCCGCCTGCTTGCAGATGTCCACCGCGATGATGTCCGCGCCTTCCCTGGCGAGGGTCAGCGCGTGGCTGCGGCCCTGGCCGCGCGCCGCGCCGGTGATAAACGCGACCTTGCCGTCAAGCAGTCCCATGGTCAGCTCCCCTTCAGTCGGTGTTCAGCCATCCGGGCAGGCACTGGGTGAGCGCCTGCACCAGGTCGTCCGGCGACATGGCGGACTGCCCGTCGCCCAGCCAGGCGCCGATCGCGCCCAGCAGTCCCCCGGCGAGGAAACGGGCCGTCACCTGGAGGTCCGTGCCCGGGGGGCGGCCTTCGACCTTCTCAAGCGACGCCACCGTCCGTTCGGCGAAGGCCTCGGCAACGGCGTGCTTCAGCCGCGGTGCCGCGCCGGGGCCGAGCACCCGCGCGTAGGAGTCCCGTCGTTCCCATACGAACCAGACGATGTCCCGCAGCGCCCGCCTGCTCGCCTCAGCCGCGGGCACGCTGCGCGAGGACCGCATCAAGATGTCGGCGTCCCGCACCACGTCGAGCAGGTCGCTCAGCGCGTGGATCGCCAGGTCTTCCGGCGACGCGAAGTGGCTGTAGAACGAGGTCCGGTTGACCCCGGCCGCCCGCGTCAGCGAGGCGACCGACATCGCCGCCGGATCCGCTTCAGTGACCGCGGCGTGGAACGCCTCGACCAGCTTCTGCCTGGTCCGCAGCGCGCGCGGGTCGCTGCTGCGGAAGTTAGCACGCTCCCGGTCGGCGTCCTGACCTGGTTCTTCGTCGACGACCACCCGGCCACGCTACAACTAACGGACACCTGTCGTCTAGATGTGGCGACGGGATACGGACTCGGCCGACGCGGTACACCCAAGCGCCGCCCTGCCCGCCGGCCGCCCTGCACTCGCGAGGGTGCGTCAGGCGCCCGCCGGCGGCCGGGGCCAGCGTGACGACTGCCAGCATGCGCCCGTTTTGCCCCGCCGGCGTTACGTAAGAGGTAAATTCCGTTCAACGGGAAGACTTTTTCCAGCGGAAGGAAAATCACGCCCCGCGAGCATTTTTCTTACCCGCTGCACTTTATTTACCCGGCGAACAGAATTTACCCGATAATCCCCCCGCGTCGAATTCGTGGAATTCCCGTCATGCCGGGCCCGGCACCCGGCCTGTGGTCCAGGGCGGCTCTGCCCATCCAGCCTGTCAGCCGGGCGAGACCATGATGCGGGATACTTAGCGCCCCAATAGGGGCGCTAAGTATCCCGCGTCGTTGCCCAGCGATCGCCCAAGCCTCAAGCCCCCTCGATCGCGCCGGGCATTCCGGATCACCCTACGCCAAGATCATGAAATATCCGGAATGCGGCCCCTCGGATCGGCGAAGCCAAACCGTTGTGAACATCCTGCTCATCCGACGCGGGGAGGGCGCGAAAGGTGACTCAGGGCGCTTCGAGCAGGGTTCTGACGGCCGTGTCGAGTGCGGCGATCCCGGCCAGGCAGTCGTCACGCTCAGCGTGCTCCTCCGGCGAGTGCGAGATGCCCGTGGGGTTGCGGACGAAGATCATCGCCGACTGGACGCCGGCCGCGGACAAGATCGCCGCGTCGTGGCCCGCCCCGCTCGCGAGCAGCGGAACCGGCGCGGCGGCCTCGCGGCCGAGCGCGGCGGCGAGCTGGTCGCGCAGTCCCTGGTCGAAGACGCTGGCGGCGGAGAAGGACTCCTCGACCGCGTCGAGGCCCTGCTCTTGGGCCACGGCGTCCACCAGCCCGCGCACCGCGCCGGCGTCCGGCCCGCGGGCGTCCAGCCAGGCTGTCACCCCGCTCGGGATGGCGTTGACCGCGTTCGGCCGGACGTTCACCTTACCGACCGTGGCCAGGCAGCCCCGCCCGGCGGCCTCGGTGCGCGCCGAGCGGATGACCTCGGCGAGGACGAGCATCGGGTCGTGCCGGTCCGCCAGCCTGGTCGTCCCCGCGTGGTTCGCCTGGCCCGCGATGTCCAGCCGCCAGCGTCCGTGCGGCATGACCTCGGTCGCCAGCGCGACGGGCGAGCCCAGCTCGGCGAGCCCGACGCCCTGCTCCACGTGGAGCTCGACGAACGCGGCGATCCGGCGCAGCGCCGGCGGATCGGCGCCGAGTTCACGCGCCGCACCGCCCGCGCGTCCGACCGCCTCCGCCAGGGTCACGCCATCGGCGTCGCGCAGGCCGCGGGCCCGGTCCGGGTCGAGCGCGCCGGTCAGGAGCCGGGAACCACTGCAGGCGACCCCGAACCTGGCGCCCTCCTCGTCGGTGAAGTTGACCACGCCGACCGGCCGCGGTGGCGTGAAGTTCGCCGCCCTGAGCCGATCGATCACCGCGAACGCGGAGACGACGCCGAGCGGTCCGTCGAAGGCGCCGCCATCGGGCACCGAGTCGAGGTGCGAGCCGATGACCACTCCGGGCGCCCCGTCAGGGTCGCCCCACCAGGCCCACTGGTTACCGGCGCGGTCGACGGTCACATCGAGCCCGCGGGCCGCCGCGGCCGCCGCGAACCACTCCCGCAGCGTGAGGTCGGCGTCGGTCCAGGCGAACCGCCGGTACCCGCCCGTGCCCGGCGAGCGGCCGACTGGCTCGAGCTCGGCCCAGAGGCGGTCGAAGGCGGCGGCGGTGTCGTCCATGCGTCTCACGATAGGCACCGTGGGACGCGTGCGGCCGACGGCCCCGGCCCGAGCGGGCGGCTTTCCCTCACACAGGGGACTCTCCGTAACGGATAGGCAACAAAATGGAGTGTCCCGTGCTCTGCGCGTGCCTGGACTGCGTCACTTGTGACGGGGCGCACGTGGGCGTCTCGGACTGCTCAAGGCAGGGGGGCCAGATGAAGCAGTGGGAGGACTACGAGACGCCGGCCGGCTATCCGCGGAAACGTTCGCGTCAGCAGACGGTCCGGCCAGGCCGCGAACCGGTGGAGGGTAATCGCGCCGGCGCCGTCGGGTCAGGCGGCGATGGCGTTTTCCAGCAGCGCGCGGTTGCGGATCATCCAGGCCGCCGACCGGCCGCGCCAGGCCAGGGCCCACAGCGGCCCCGGATCGTCGGAGTCGGGGGTGACCCGCGCCTTGACCGCCTCGGCGGCGCAGTCGCGGATCGCGAACTCGATCATCGTGGTGACCAGCCCGTCCCGTTCGATCGCGGGCAGCCGGTAGCCGTCGAGAAAGTACCGAAGTTGCGCCGCCCGCGCCGCGGCGGCCGGCAGCGCGTGCCGCTCGGCGATGTCGTCGTCGTGCAGCTGCGCGTTGAGCCAGGCGGTCGCGGCCACCTCGTCGAGCCGGCCAGTGGGCCCGGCGGTGTCCCAGTCGATGAAGGCGAACGGCAGGCCGTCGCGAGCCGCGAGGTTCCATGGCCCCGTGTCGCCGTGTCCGACGACCGTGCCCGGCGCGCCGAAGATGGTACGGAACGGCCAGGGACGCCAGGACGCATCCGGCGGCGGACGGAACCCGGCGGTGGCGTCGTGCAGCGCGCGCAGCAGCCTCCCCGCCTGCCAGATCCCGGCGTCGCTCCAGGACCGCGGGTGGACGAACGTCCCCTCGACGAAGGTCAGAACCTCATGGCCCTGGTCGTCGTACCCGTCGCCGACGACTCGCGGCGCCCCCGCGAATCCGACCCGCTCCAGGTGCCGTAGCAGGGCATGCACGGCGGGCGTCCAGGGCCCGGCGGGGCGTAGCACCGTATCGTCGCGTCGGAGGACCCGGGACGGCTGCCCGTCGGCGTCGGGCAAGGGAACGGCGGACATGACTCACCTCCGCGGGGCCTTCGTGGCCGCGCAGCCAAGCATCCGCCGCGGGGCCCGCCACGGCAAACCCTTTTCCGCGGCGGACCGGCGCGGCCGGGTGGTCCCGGGTCATTCGGGGCGGGAACGCTTCGCGCCCCAGCTGCCCCAGTGGACGAC
>Ga0207416_1002795_pt1 | contig 17981 bp, 20 predicted proteins | sample PaiPotPPM11metaG_FD_184107 | JGI IMG/M metagenome (GOLD analysis project Ga0207416, IMG submission 184107) | Iron sulfur acid spring bacterial and archeal communities from Banff, Canada, to study Microbial Dark Matter (Phase II) - Paint Pots PPM... ...
CAGTTCCCCATAAGTCGTCCGCGTCAAATTCGCTCCATTCCGGCATGGGATGGCGGGCTATGGTGCGGCTGCTGCCGACGGCAGAGATACGTCCGCTTTCTGCATCGAAAATGACCGTCTTGGTATTCGTTGTGCCAACATCGATGCCAACGAGGTACATACTGCACTCCTTCGTATATTCATGCTCACCGTGTGAAAAGATATCTCTTCGCGAACACCTGTTGGACACCATATGTAACGGTTTATTGATGGAGATTATCTGCCGTCATGCAAAATGTGTAGTGCGTCATCCAGACTGACATCACGGTGAACAAGTGCCACCAGGGCCTGTGTCATCGCTATGGGAGACGGGGCTTGCCAGACGTTACGACCAATGACGACGCCGGCAGCGCCCGCGTCCAGAGCGTCGCGAATGGAAGCCAGGAATTCCCGGTCGCTATGCGACTTTGGGCCGCCTAATACCAGTACCGGCACATAGGACGAGCGGATAACCTTCCTGAAGCTTTCACGTTCACCGCTATAATAAGTCTTTACAATATCAGCTCCGTTTTCGGCGGCCATGCGACATGTATCTGCCACCGCGTCTACTGCGCGCGCGTCAGGATGCTCCTCGAAACCATATGGCAGGGACTCGGCCATAACAGGGATATTCCAGCGATGGGCTTCTGTAGCCAGGCGAGGGAAGTAAATCGTCGAATTGTGACCATTCACAATGCCTGGGAAGTACATCGCAGCGGCAGCATCGGCTCCTGTTGAGAGAAGGTCATCAATACCGATAATGAGTTCTCGTGGATGTTCTAAAAACGGCGATGTAGCGCCATCACAACGTATCAGTAAACCGACATCCTTGAGCTGTTTGCTAAAATGCCGGGCAATGCCAATACTCGTCAGGATCGCGTCAGCCCCGCCAGCTATCGCTTGCTCCAGTACTGTCTCCGGGTTTTCAAACCCCGAGACAGCGCCATCAGTAATTCCGTGATCCATGGCGATGACCACGGATCGTCCATCCGCTCCAAAGAGTCGATGGTAGCGTCTACCAGAGAGTTCACTCATAAAACTATCCTTCTTCCTTTACAAATCTTTCATCTTCACAAATCTACACAAAGAACATGAGAAGTACTTAATACTTCCTGATGTATACCTGGTGAAAATATTGCCAGAGTATGTCACGAGGGGGCAGACTGTAGCTAAGGTGCGCAATTACCCCCACAGAGAAGGCCGTAGCTAGGCGCCCGCAATCGGCCAGACTTAATCCCTGTATTTGAGCTGTCAGGAGACCGGCTACCATGGCATCCCCGGCCCCAGAGGTCTTCTTCACCGTCACGGTGGGGGGAGTCGCGATACACGTTGTTGCTTGCTCAACCAGCATTGCGCCCTGTCTTCCCATGGAGACCACGACCAGCTCAATGTCTTCGTTCAGGAGTTGATGGGCAGCTTGCTGAATTTCGGCTTCGCTCGTCAAAGGATGACCAACGAGGTTTTGCAGCTCATCAATATTGGGCTTCACGATAGTCGGACCTGCCTCTATACCTTGACGGAGGGCCTCATCGCTGGTATCCAGGATGATGCGCTTTTTTTGCCGCTTCAGTTGGGCGATGATCCTGGCATAGATCGTAGCAGGCACGTTTGGCGGCAAAGAGCCTGACAATACGAACCAATCGCAAGAGTTCGCCAATTGCTCGATTGTTTGGAAGAGCGTATGCATTGCTTCCGGAGGAGGAGTTTGACCTGGCATGTTGATATCTGTTGTCTGCTGGTTAACCTCATCAACGACTTTTACATTGATGCGGGTGTTTCCAGGAATGCGGACGAAACAATCATCAATGCCTTTGGATGCGAAAAACTGCTCGAAGATATCGACATTGGACTGACCAAGATACCCTGTCACAGCGATGTCGAATCCATAGTCGGCCAGAAATGAAGCAACATTGACCCCTTTGCCACTGGCATCAAACCTGATCTCCTGTGCGCGATTGACGCTATTCGGCTGAAAGTTATCAACTCTCACCGTCTGATCAATTGCCGTGTTAAGCGTAACTGTTGCAATCTTCATGAACGTTATACCTCTGTTGCCTTACGTCACTGTCATATGGCATCCATGCCTCCTCACTTTGCCTGTGAACCTGGACAAATTCACGAATTCTCTGCATGGCTTTAGCTCAACAGCATCTATTTTTTAGATGGATATGTAGGCCAGGCATAATGCCAGGCAATGCGCCAGGTCATCGTCTGTATTTACTACCAGCTTTGGCTCGCGAATTGGCTCGAAGCGCGCTTTGATTGCAAGATAAAGACGATAATCTCGATTGGCTGCCACATGTTTCGCTCCCATCCTTATCTTCTCTTCCAGCCGCTGACGTGCTGTTTCATCAGAACAGACGCATTCTATAATTTTCAGAGATACCTTGAGTTCCTCTGCTAACTGCTCCAGAGCGGCGATCTGGTAGCTACATGAAAAAGTGCGCCCGTCCAGAATCACGTGCTGGGATGGGTCTTTCCGCATCAGGTAGGTGGTAACCTGAAACATAATGGACATGCAGAAGTCATCTTGCCTGGTAGAATACTCAATCCGGTCAACGGGAAAGAGCGCGGCCCGAATGGCATCCTTGTCGAGTACGATGGCGGCACACGCGCCAGCGAGTTGGTGGGCAAGGGTACTTTTTCCCGTCCCGGGAAGTCCCGCCATAGCAATCAACATACACCATTCCCCTTAACTATGGCTTGACTATTTCTTCCGCATCAAGCTTCTCTCTGCCGCCATAGAGATTCCACCACGGCTGCGCTCCGTTGCGTAACACGGCGTTCAGCGCCTCAATATTCTGCCTTCCCTCGTGTTCCAGCCAGGTGCGCAGCGCCTGGACGCCACCTTTCATGTATGAGGGAAGGCCGTCCTGCCAGGTGGCTCGGCCACAGAGGACTCCCGCGTAGGGAACTTCCGCTTCATTCGCCAGGGCGAGTGACGCGAGGAAAAGCGCATTGCTCACTCCCGCGCTCAGAAAGATAAAAGGTACTCGTGCTTCCGCGGCAACAGCGCGGAAGTATTGTCTAGCTTCTTCACGTGTGTAGGCAAAGGGTCCGCTATGATCAGGGTCCTTCAGAAAACGCATGTTAATGGGAATTTCCAGCTTGAGTACATCAACGCCATAGCGTGGTCTGGAAAACTCTCGAGTCAGTTGCCTGACCTTCTCGGGTTTCGCCTGAGCGAAAGCCAGGCTCTTCTCGTCCCCGATGCTGTCACTGTAGCTGACTATCTCCAGAAAGAAGGGAATATCATAGGCGCGGCACTCCGCGCCAATACGTTCTACAAAGGCATGTTTCACGTCGTTAATAGATGTGTCATCGTCAGGATCATAGTAGATCAGCACTTTGACGGCATCCGCTCCGGCCTCGGCAAGGCGGGCTACAGACCATGCGGGATACAGTGAGGGCAGACGCCCTCTGGTTGTTGTGTCGTAGCCTGTTACTTCATAGGCGAGGAGCAAGCCAGTCCTGTCAGCGCGGTGTGCGGCCGCTTCCAATCCATACTCAGGATCGAGCAATATCGCGCTCGCGTAGGGGGTAAGGACTTCTGCTACCAGCGTCTTGAACTCCACAATTTCGGACGCGGTAATTTGTCGATTGCTGAGGGCTGCCAGCGCCTTCTTCAACGATCCGCGCTGGTCTATTGCCAGCGCGGCAATCACTCCATGCTCGTCAGATAAGGCTATAAGACGCCGGTATTTCCCGGATGTTCCCTGTTTTGGCCTGAGCGGGCTGTCTTGAGTCATCTGTATTCTCGCTTCCTTTTCCTTACAACCCTCGCGAGGTCTATCTTCTATTCAGCGACTTTGGTGAAACGAGAGATACGAGGATCAATAAACTGGTCAAACTCGTCATAACTAGGGCTTGAAAATTCGGAGACGATGGCTCCTTCGTCTCCCCCCTGGAACCAGTGCCAGGTGTTCGGTGGGATCGTGTACTGGTCTCCAGGATGCAGTTCGATCTCGTGAAAGACCGTGTAGTATGATTCGCTGCCTTCCGGTACGCGCGCCTGAATCGCCCGGCTCGGCTCGCCTTCTACGTAGAGCCAGACCTTGCCCCAGCGGCAGCGAAACGTCTCCTGCTTGCCCGGATTGGTCGCGCTGAGCGGAGGATGGCGATGCTGCGCGCAGGTCTGGCGGGGTATCATGACCAGCTCTTTCGCACAGTAACGATCATTATTGATATAAATGACAAGTTCCAGACCGGTGCGTTCCAATTCGCCCAGGCCGAAGTCGACCACCTCGATCTGCGTTCGTTCCTGCGGTGCCAACACAATACCAGCCTGAGCTAATGTCTGCGTCACCCGCTCTTGCATCAGTTGCACCTGACTTTGAGTCAACATAGCTGATACCTCACTATCCGATATCCTTTGCACTGTCGTCGTGTGTCGTAAGGTGTATCTCCTCCGGCGCGTCATGAAGCTGTTTGATTACCTGAGCATATTCAGCGCCAACCATCAAACCCACTACTTCATTCTCATTGGTTTCGCTGATTTTTCGTTCACCGGCTTTGCTTCCACGCCGCATCACGATCACCCGGTCCGCCACGGCAAAGACATCTTGCATGTTGTGGCTGATCAGTATGACAGGAACGCGGCGATCGCGTAACGTATGTATCAGTTCCAGCACTTTGAGTTGCTCTGGTACGCCCAGCGCGGCAGTCGGCTCGTCCATGATCATTAAACTGGCATTCCAATACACAGCACGGGCAATGGAGACGGCCTGGCGCTGGCCTCCGGAGAGTTGGCGGATAGGATTGCGCAACTCAGGAATGCGGATGTCCAGTTGATCGAGAACCTGCCGTGACTCGCGAAGCATATAAGGGCGATCAAGCACTTTGAAAATGCCGAGTTGATGGCGCATTTTCTCGCGACCCAGGAAGATATTTGCACTGGCGTCGAGATTTTCGCACAGAGCCAGGTCCTGGTAGATGGTTTCTATCCCGCGCCGTCGCGCTTCCAGCGGCGTAGAGAACGATACCGCTTCACCATTAAGAACAATCTGGCCGCCATCGGATTTATAGACTCCGGAGATCATTTTGATGAGAGTTGACTTGCCCGCCCCATTATCTCCGAGGAGTCCAATTACTTCTCCGGGATAAATGTCCAGGCTGACATGATCTACTGCAACCAGACCACCGAAGCGTTTATAGAGATCTTTGACTTGTAAGGTAGGTTGTACATCAGCCATACCATATTTCTCCTATTCCCGATAGTAACTGCTTAAATGCGCTCAACCAGTTGCTTTTTCGCTTGATCGACAAGAACAGCCAGGATAATCACCGTACCCACGGCGATGAACTGCCAGAACGGATCAATACCCAGAAAAATCAGACCATTCTGGATGATCGAGATAATCAGCGCGCCGATCAACGTGCCGATGATGGTTCCCTCGCCGCCGAAGAGCGAGGCGCCACCGATGATCACCGCCGCGATGGAGTCGATGAGGAGTGGATCTCCCACATCTGCAGCCCCGTTGCTGAAGCGCATCGTGTAGAGTACCCCTGCGAGTGAAGCCAGGAGCGCCGAAAGCATATAGATCAGAATAGTATGACGAGCCACGGGAATACCCGCGCGCCGCGCTGCCTCTTCGCTCCCGCCAATAGCGTAGGTATGTCTTCCAAAGCGCGTCTGCGAGAGCAGCCAGGCACAGATAAGCACCACAATGATAAGGAGAATCAAGGGAAAGGGAAGCAATTCAACAATCTGACTGGCACGTACTCCCTGGAGGTTTGCGGGCAACTGGAAGAAGCTGAAGCGTCCGCCAGGCAGGAGGTAAAGCAGGTATCCGTTGCCGATCTGGCCGATGCCGTTCGTCTGTATGCTGACAGGTTGTCCCCCGGAAAGAATAAAGCCCGCGCCACGTGCAATACCGTACATACCCAACGTGACAATGAAGGACGGCACGCGCAGCCGGGCAATGATCAGGCCGTTCACCAGGCCGGGAATGAGGCCAACACCCAGTCCGGCAGCCGCGCCGGCCAGCACCACGACGATCAATGGCTCACTGTTCCCCATGCTGCTCATGACCAGGGCTGCGGCGACGGACGCCATGCCCATCACAAAGCCTACCGAGAGGTCGATGCCTCCTGAGAGAATAACGAAGGTCTGACCTAATGCCATAATCAGCACCAGCGACATGTCGGCCCCGATGGTTTGGAAGTTAAATAAGTTCAGAAAGCCTTGCCCGGTGATAGAAAAAAAGATAATCAGTGCGATCAGAAATAGCCATGACCATCCTCGACTGAGGATATCCAGTGGTCTCAGAGCTGTCTTCCCCGGCTGGCTCTCTTTTGCTTCCGTGGTAGCTACGTTCGACACTTTCATAGTTCTCTCCTGTGCCGGTGGCAAAAAGCCACCGGCAAGATAGCTAGCTACTCTTATAGATGGCAGCCTGCGAAGCTGGATCGTTCACGTTGGCCTTGTCGATGACGACATAGCCTGTGGCAACGCGCTTCTGAATAGAACTGGTTTTACCGGTCATAGCATACACTCCGTATTGAACGGCAGTGCTGCCCATTTCAGCCGGTTTCTGGGCAATGACCAGGTCCACCGTACCGCTTATGAGGTCATTGATGGCCTCCTGAGGCGCATCAAAATTTGCGATCTGGATCTGACCCTGCTTATTGGCATTCTTGACGGCCTGGGCGGCCCCCTCAGCGCTGAACAGGTTGGTGCCGAAGATGCCGTTGACCTGTGACCCCTTGCTACTGGCGAGTAAGGAAGATACCTGCTGCGAGGCGGTTGCCGCGCTATCGTTGTCATAATTATAGCCAACGAGCTTCACGGCCCCATTTGTAGCTTGAATTGCTTGGATGCATCCCTGTTGCCGCTGATCGGTTGTACTGATGCCAGGAGTTACGTTTTCAATGTAAATCCCGCCTTTATTGCCGATAGCTTTGATGAGAGCCTGCCCGGCGATATTTCCTCCCTGTACATTGTCGGAGCCAATGTAGGACAGCGGGAAAGTCACAGGCCCATTTACATAGTCGCCGTTGCCAATAAAGGTATCGACAGAAATAACCTTGATGCCTGCGTTATTTGCATTCTGCAATGGCGCGATCATCGCTTGCTTATCGCATGCCGCGATAATCATCACATCGACCTTCTTGGCGATGTAGGCATCGACAATAGGTGTCTGGAGGGTTGCGCTGAACTGAGCAGGTCCATCGACGAGAAGCTTCACCCCCAGTTTATCCGCCATCGCCTGCGCGCCCTTCTGCATCGTGACGTAGAAGGGATCGCCCTTAACGCCTACAATCAGTACGAAAGTGTAGCTCGTGGAGCTGGGGGAGCCAGTGGTTGTTGGGCTGCTTCCGCACGCTGCCATGAGGCTACCTCCGGCGAGGACGGCGGCTGTTCCCGCGATAAATTCACGGCGGCTAAGGGATTTCTTTCCGAGTTCGGTGTCTTCCACTTCGAATTCCTCCATGTTAAGTTCCTCCTTGAAAATAATACGTACAAACAAACGCTGTTCTGATTAAAGGCCGCTGCGTCAACGGCAGATGCTCCCTCCTTTCGCTCTTTTCAGAGCTGTGATTAGAATTGATTGGACTTGATTAATAACAATTATAATGACTTTTTAATATTTGTCAAGGGATAGTAATTTTTCCCAAAATCTGCTATAATCAAAAACAATCAAGATTGATACGATAAGGAGAACATATGGCAGAAAACACTCTTGATGATTTATCTGGAAGCGCTCACAGTACCGGGGTGTTCGCCGATGATGGCCGGGCCTTCCTTGCGATAGAACGTCGCATGAACATCGTGAAAGCCGTCAATATGCATAAAACGGCCACCGTTGCGGAAATCTCGGAATGGCTAGAGACCTCACCTGCGACGGTACGGCGAGACCTTACCTGGCTTGACGAGCAAGGTTTGATTGTGCGTACGCGCGGAGGAGCTATCGCTATCGATTACCCCTCACAGTCGCTATTGCGCAGATCCGTGCCAGCCTATGAACAACGACTCAACGAATACATTGAGGAGAAACAGTCCATTGGACAGTGTGCGGCTGAATATATTCATGACGGGGAAACAATCATACTCGATGCCAGCTCGACGAACCACTACGTGATTCCTTATCTCACGAAGAAACGGGACTTGACGGTCATCACCAATTCTCTTTATATGAGCAAAGAGCTGATGACAATAAGCGAGACGAATCCAAGCCTGACCGTTATTTGTTCGGGTGGGACGTTATTTATGCGCTCCTACTCGTTTATTGGCATGATCGCTGAACAGGCGCTCAGCCAGTTCTATGTGGATAAGGCATTTATCGGTCTGCGGGGAATTTCTTTGCACCATGGACTCACCAGTCCTTTTCCAGAAGAGATTCCGGTCAAGCGCCAGATGATCAAGTGCGCGCGGCAAGTCTTTATTCTGGCTGATCACACCAAATTTAATCTTACTTCTGCCAGTCTGATTGCCTCTCTTAATGTTGTACACACTCTCATTACCGATGCACGTATCACCCCCGAAGTTGCTCGACAAATGAGTGCTGCTATTCCTCACATGGTCATAGCGCCGCTTATAGACAGGTCTGTCTTCGAGAATAATTAGCAGGGCCGAAGCAGCGGCTCGCTTTAGCAAACATCTCCTCTGTCTCCGGCAATAACCCTCTCGCTCGCCGCGCGCAATAAGCGATCGCGCACCGCCAGGCCCAGGCCGCTCGCAGCAAAACTGCGGCAGAGAATCACCTCCACGCCCGCCATTTCTAGCGCGCGCAGGCCGGCAAACAGCGACGCCGCGACCTGTTCAGGAGCAGTAGCAGCGCCAAGAGAGTGAATGATCGCATTGCTCTCAGCGAACGCTGGCGCATCCTCATCCGCGATCAGCGCTCCCACGCGCTCGCCGCTCTCCTGTCGCCGCCGCGCTTCAGCCAGCATTGCCGATCGCATGGCTTCTGCGCTGCCTTCGTAAAGGATCAGCGGGATGGCAGGAGCATAGTGGGTGAGCAACTGGCCGGGCGCGCGCTGCGCCTCCATCTCGTTCCGGACATCTTCCTGATCCAGCTTGTGATGGGGCGCATAGCGCACATCCGGCAACACAGCTTGCAGCGCCTCCAGGCTAGTGCCGCCGGGTCGCAGGATGGTTGGCACATCTGAGCAGAGGTCAAGCACGGTCGATTCGACGCCTACCTCGCATTGTCCAGCATCGAGGATCAGCGGGACGCGCCCGTTGAGGTCGGCATAGGCATGTTGCGCGGTCGTCGGGCTGACATGTTTGAAGCGATTCGCGCTCGGCGCGGCAATCGGCGAGCCGAGCGCGCGAATCAAGGCCAGGGCTACAGGGTGGCGCGGCATCCGGACGGCGACAGTGTCGAGGCCAGCCGTGACGATCCTGGGAACCTGTAGACCGCGCGGAACGATCAGGGTCAGCGGCCCCGGCCAGAACATGCCGGCTAACAATTCGAGATACGGCGGCATTTCTGTCGTCAGTATCTTTAATGCATCTGCGGAAGCAATGTGGACAATCAAGGGATCGCTGAACGGGCGGTCCTTCGCTAGAAAAATGCGCTCCACGGCCTGCGCTCGCAGCGCATCGGCTCCCAGGCCGTAGACCGTTTCCGTGGGAAACACGACCACCCCGCCAGCGCGCAGCAGCGCGGCGGCCTGATCAATCAGGGCTTGCTCAGGATGAAGCGAGTCAATAGGGATTAGTTCAGTTTTCATAGATGTTCGTACTGCTCTCATACTTATCTCTATTGTAGGCAGAAAGAAGATAGATAGCAAGACAGGCGCGCTTACCCTCCTTGCCCGGTTGCCAGGCCGTAAAAGAGCAAGATGGCCGCGGCGAACATGATGAAAGCGGCAATCCCCAGCCCGATGTTTGTGGGTAGGCCCAGGCGCTGGTTATGCATGACCTCGCGGTTATTCCCGATCACCAGCACGTAGACGACGAGTATTGGCGCAAGCACGCCGTTGAGGACGTTTGCCCAGAACATAAGCTGGATCGGATCAAAGTGCAAAAGCGCCACGACCATGCTCGCGATGGCGCCTCCGGTCAAAATCAGGTAGAAGCCTTCGCTCTGCCAGGGCTTTTTCGAGAGTCCCGCGGGCCAGCCGAACGTTCCCGCTACCGCATAGGATGTACTGGCAAGCAGGACGGGGATCGCGACGATCCCCGCGCCGATAAACCCGATGGCAAATAGATACTCAGCAAAGGGGCCAAGCAATGGCTCAAGCGCTCTGGCCGCGTCAGCCGCAGTAGCGATGGAGCGATGATGAGCAAATAACGTCGCGGCAGTACACACCATGATAAAGAACGCTATCAAGTTGCCACCAATGACTCCAATTGCAATGTCCAGTCCGCTTTCATGCATTTGCTGCCGCAGCGATCCGGCGCGCTTCTCCTCTTTCTCCTCCTGCATTTGCCAGAAAATAGTGTAGGGAGAGATCGTTGCCCCCAGCAACGCTACCGCGCTGCTGACGCTCACAAACGTGAGGTTCAACTGCGGCACGAATGTGTGGAAGAGAACGCTTCCCCAATTGGCCCCAGAAAAAATGACGGTGATAATGTAAACGACAAATACCAGGCTGATGGCGATAAATACCTTTTTGATCGTTTCAAAGTTGCGGTAGACGGTGATGTACCAGAGGATGACGCCCACCGGTATGACAAACCATACCCATGAGATCTTCGTAATTAATTCCAGGCCAGTGCCAATCGCGACAAGATCGGCGGCTATTAAAGCCATGTTTGCCATGATGAGAATAAGCGCGGCTGGAGCGGCGACCCAGCGGCTATATTGCTTGCGCAATATCTCCGTCAAGCCCATCTGTGTGACGCGCCCTACTTTCGCGCAGGCGTACTGAACAGCGTGGTAGAGAGGCGTTGAAAGCAGCAATAGCCAGAGGTGTCCAAAGCCGTTGGTTGCCCCATCCACCGAATAGGAGGTGACGGCTGATGAGTCGTTGCCGGCCATGCCTGCTAAAAATCCTGGGCCAAGTATCTGAAAGATGACATTTGGCTTCTTTGCCGGCACGGTGCGCGCTTGTTCATCTCTGGAAGCGAGCCGCGAATATGCTTCCTTTTCCCGTAGGCCCTCGGCTGTGGGAATTTTGTGTTCCATTTGCTTAAAAATATCGCTCTGGTTTTCCGGCGCGAGTTCTTCCTCTCCTACTGCCGTCAGTTCCTCCGCTTCCCGTTTCCCGACCTCAACTGTCACCGAGCCTGGCTTTTGCTTATCTGTGGCATCTTGATCGACTGCTTGTACCCGATCGACAGGTATCTCCAGCGTTTTCTTGAAAACCACTCCTTTTTTGATAACAACCTTCTGAGCCTGGCCGTGTGAGTTTTTTTCCACTTTCGTCACTGTGGGCTTGCTGACATCCGCTTCACCAAGATCACCCTGTGTGGTTTCTACCGTCATACCAGGTTCAATATTTTCTGTATCAGCTTCTCGTTGTTCTTCCATTTATACTCTTCCTCAATAGAGATACGGTAAAGTTGCCCAATAAGTAACAAAGTGAAGCCTGGAGAAGCCTCTGGAGAGACTTTATGCGCCAGGAACTCAAGCCTATGGTATACTACCTTCACGAGGGCTGGTTGCCTCTCGCGTCGCAGCATACCAGAGGAGCTACTCATCATGTCGAACTCTACAGAGCAGTATGATGCCATTATTATTGGCGCTGGACACAACGGGCTGGTCGCGGCAGGTTATTTAGCGCGCGCCGGTAAAAAAGTGCTGGTGCTGGAGCAGCGCGATCGCGTCGGTGGGGCGTGTACGCTTGAGGAGCCGTTCCCCGGCTTCACCATGTCGCCCTGCGCCTATGTGGTCAGTCTTTTGCGCCCGGAGATCATCCGCGATCTGGAACTGCACCGCTATGGTTTTGATGCGTATGTCAAAGACCCACAGCTGTTTGTGCCGTTTCTCGACGGCAACTATCTGTTCTTCCGCGCAAGCACTGAAAAGACGATTGAAGGCATTCGCCGCCTGTCGCCGCATGATGCCGAAGCCTATCCCCGCTTCTTGCAATTCTTTGAGCGCGCCTCGGAAATCCTGAACCCTATTTTGCTGGAAGAACCGCCCACGGCGGCGGAGTTGGCTGCGCGTTTCCAGGGCGAAGATGAAAATATTTATCGCTGGCTTATGTTTGGCAGCCTGTATGATATGCTCGCCGAATATTTTGAGTCCGATTACCTGCGCGCGGCCTTCGCCGGGCAAGGCGTGATCGGTTCATTCATCGGCTCCAAAACGCCCGGCTCGGTCTATGTGATGTGGCATCACATGTTTGGTGAAGTTAACGGCGAGAAAGGCATGTGGGGCTACGTGCGCGGCGGCATGGGGCGCATCAGCTTCGCGCTGGCCGCTTCCGCCGAGGCCCACGGAGCGGCGATTCGCCTCGATGCCCCCGTTGCGAAGATTCTTGTGCATAATGGTCGCGCCGAGGGTGTCCGTCTGGAAAACGGTGCAGAGTTCTGCGCCAAAGCCGTTCTCTCGAATGCCGATCCCAAGCGCACCTTCTTACGCTTCTGCGCCGATGCCGAGCTGGCCAAAGATTTTCTGCATCGTATCGAGCATTTCAAGACGGAAAGTGGGGTCATCAAACTCAACATTGCGCTGAAAGAGCTGCCCAGCTTCAAGTGCCTGCCGGGCACGACGCCCAGCCTGCAGCACTTCGGCTCGCTGGACCTCACGCCAACGCCCGAATGGGTGCAAGATGCCTATGAGGACGCGGCGCGCGGCGAACTGTCGCAGAAGCCGTACATCGAAGCGTATATGCAGTCGGCCACAGATCCGACGGTCGCGCCGGCGGGCTATCATACCATCTCGATGTTCTGCCAGTACGCGCCGTACCATCTAAAAGGGCGCGAGTGGTCTGACGAGGTGAAGGACGAGATGGCGGATCGCATCATTGCTACGCTGACAGAGTTCGCGCCCAATTTTGCCGACGCCGTCGTTCACCGGCAAGTCCTCAGCCCCCTCGATATCGAGCGGCGCTATGGGATGCCCAATGGCAATATCTTTCACGGCGAGATTACGCCCGATCAGCTCTTCTCGTTCCGCCCGACGCCTGAATGCGCCCGCTACCGCACTCCCGTTGAGGGGCTGTATCTCTGCGGCTCCGGTGTGCATCCCGGCGGCGGCGTGATGGGCGCGCCCGGCCACAACGCCGCGAAGGCGCTGCTAAGCGATTGGGCGCTATGATGCATGGCAGCAAATAGTACGGCGCTGGGGCCGATCCTGGTGCAATGAATTGCGCCGCCACAGCAAGAGAACACTCCTCATTGTGTCTTTACAGCGCCGCCATCATCGCTTGCACGAAGCGTGCCTCGTCGAGATTTACCGTGTGTCCCATCCCTTGATAGAGGCGCATGGTCACGTGACCGTTCATGCGTTGTAATACGTCGTTGGTGAGTTCCACCCGTTCTTTTGGGATGTGAGGATCAACATCGCTGCAGCCCAGGAAGATGGGCGTGTCATCCAATGATCCTGGGTAGTCGCGCGGTGTCCCGTCAGGTCCAATCAGGCCGCCGCTCAGGCCAACGACGCCGCCATAGCGCGCGGGATGGCGAGCAACGAACTCCAGCGTCAGGCACGCGCCCTGCGAGAAGCCAAGCAGCATGGTGCGCTCCGGCGGGATACCGGCTTCGCTCAATTGGGCAAGCAGCGCGGCAATGATGGATAGGGCTGACGAGAGTCCCGGCTCGTTGCTGGCGATGGGCGCGAGGAAGCTGTTCGGGTACCAGGCGTTGTTGGCGGCTTGCGGCGCGAGAAAAGCAAAGCCTGTTTCACTGAACTCTAACGCGAGTTCAAGGATGTCTTGCGCCGTTGCCCCACGCCCATGGATCATGATCATGGCGGCGCGCGCCTGCTCTAAAGGTACGCCTGCTGTTAGTATCGGCTGGCCTTGATGCGGGCCAGTCATCTGATTGGACTGTTCGCTCATACATTTTCCTCCTTAGTTCTCTTCGTCATCCTATTGTATCAAGCATGGTGCGAATAAATCCTACCGCGATGGGCAGCCAGTCGAATGATTGCGTCCACTCGACCCACTCGCGCTGCGTCGGCCAGGCCGGTTTATAGCGCGGGATCATTTCCCTGGGCATAACAATTGCCCACTTGCTGCCTTCGCCCAGACCGCCAGGGGTAATTCTCACGGTAAGGTTAAAGACGGTTTCCGCTGGGAGACGCTGTTTCCAGTCAGGCATCGTTTGTAGGAGCGGATCGCGTCTCCAGGCGGTGAGCAGCGCGGGGTCTTCGGGTGCGCCGCTGGCGGAACGCCGCAAGGTGATCACCTGCCCGGCGACGGCGGAGCGTTGCCACTCTGGGAAGCGCAGCCAGACGGAATAGCGGTATTCATCAAGCCCCATCATGGTGATGAACGCGCGATATCCCTCGTGTTTGATACGTCGCTGCGTGTCGTTTTGCCACAGGGCAGCCATCGCGTCGAGGCGTTTTTTCTTCTCAGACTCGCTCTGTTTGGCGAATGGACCGGTATCAGGCGGATAAGCTGCTGTCGGCATGAATCACCTCTAACGCTCCTGGAAAATAAGACGATAGCCAGAAAACAAGATCACCGGCTAGGGGCGCGACGAAGGTACATAGCACGTTATCGGGATAGCGGCGCAGCGTCAGGCTGCGAGCGTGCAGAAATTGTCGCGGCAACATCGCTGCTGGAGCGCCTGGTTCGGCTGGCGGCGCGTAGACCTGGTCGCCGACAAGCGTGAAACCCAGAGCCGCGAGATGCGCGCGAATCTGGTGCGTGCGTCCGGTAATTGGCCGCGCCTCCAACAACATGAATTCGCCTTGTTCCGTGTGGGACAGCACGCGCAGTGTTGTCGCTGCCGCTTGCCCATCCGGGCCGACGATGCTGCGGCGGCGATCATCCGGATCGCGTTGTATTGGTCCCTCAAGGAGTACTTCTTCACCTGCAAGAAGAGCAATCGCGCTGTTCGGCAAGGCGGTCTCGTTGCCGCCTGCGAGTTTCTTCACGCTCAATGGCACGCGTGGATATGACCAGTCGTATGTTTTTTTCTGCACAACGGCAATGTAGCGTTTGACGATGGTGTGATCGTGGAATTGGTGGATGATATGGCGGCGCGAGCGTTCGCTGCGGGCCAGCGCCACGACGCCCGATGTATCTTTGTCGATGCGGTGCAGCAGCGATGGGCGCGGCAGTAAGCCTTCCTCTTTCCATAGGCGCTGCCTGCGCCGCTCTCGCAGCATGACCTGGATATCGGCTGGCGCGCCAGCCCATTCCGGCTCATCGGGCAGTTCCGGTGGCTGCCAGTCGTCGCCGCCCTGCTGTTCCAGGTAGGCCAGAAGCATGTCCCACATGGTGTCACGCGCGTGCTTGTATGTGGGGTGAATGACCATTCCAGCCGGTTTGTTGACGATCAACAGGTGATGATCCTGGTAAATGATGGGAACGGATGGGTCGTCAGTTTTCATGGCTGGAGTATAGTGCCGGTAGTTGGTTGTGTCAATAGCCTATGGCTATAGGAAATTTATAGATACTCCCCAGAGCCTGGGAATGCTTGATGAAAAACCGGTTTCGCGCGTGTTGCCAGACCCCCACAAGGGGGATCTCTACACATTCCCCGGTGGCACCGTGCGACATGTAGAGACCCTCCTTGTGAGGGTCTGGGAAAATTCACCGGCACTGGCTCCCCTGCGAAATCGCTCTCTTGTGCTGCCTCATTTCGCATGGTAGGATGAGGCAGCACAAGAATGCTTACCAATGGAGGAAGTTCAGCAATGGCAATTCCCGATCCTACCTCTCTCCGTTTCCTGCGCGTTGATCAGGTTGGCAGTCTGCTCCGTCCTGCTGCCCTCAAGGACATGTTCGTGAAGCATGAACAGGGATTGATCAACGACGAGGCTCTGATCCAGGCGCAGGATGAGGCAATACGCCAGGTGATTGCCCAGCAAGAGGCTCACTGCCTGCCCATTATCACAGATGGAGAATATCGTCGCATCAACTTCATGGCGAGTTTTGCCGATGTCGCGGGCTACCAGTTGTGGAAAAGTCTCTGGCAACCGCTGCCAACGTCAGAAGAGCAGGCAGCGTTGTATCAAGCTGGGCAGCAACAGGAACGGGAACACAAAGGCGGGCGCGGTCAGGACCCGGCGCACGCTGCGCGCCAGCCAGCAACCCAACGGCTGCACCTGCTCAGTAACCGCCCCCTGGAAGAATATCGTTTCGCCCAGCAGCTCACCAGGACACCTGTCAAGATCACCTTGATCGGCCCTGATCGCATCACGCAGCGCTTCAACTACGAACAGTCGCAAGACTTTTATAGTGGAGTGGACGAGTTTGTCGCCGACGTCGTTAGAATTGAGCGTCAGATCATCAGTGGATTAGTAGAGACTGGCTGCCGCTATATCCAGATTGACGAACCCGGCTATACGGCCTATGTAGATGAACACGAACAGTTGGAAATGCGCGCGCGCGGCGAAGACCCTCTGATCAATATGGAGCGATCCATCCAGGCGAACAATGACGCGATCGCAAACTTCCCCAATATCACCTTTGGCGTGCATATCTGCCGGGGCAATCGCCGCAGCTATTGGATGCGTGAGGGAGGGTATGATGCGATAGCGGAACGTCTCTTCAACGGCCTGAATCACCAGCGATTCTTGCTCGAATACGACACTGAACGAGCGGGAACATTCGCGCCTTTGCGTTTTGTGCCAAAAGACAAAATTGTTGTGCTGGGCTTGATTACTACCAAAACCGGTCGCGTGGAAACCGTCGATGAACTCACGCGGCGCATCGAGGAAGCCACTCGCTACATTTCCGTTGATCAACTCGCGCTTAGCCCGCAATGTGGATTTGCCTCAGAAATAGGAGGCAACTTGTTGAACGAAGATGATCAATGGCGCAAGCTGGATGTAATGCTCGCTACGGCTGCCCGCGTGTGGCGTTAAACCATCTTTCCTAATAAATACTTGTAGCATCCCCTACCTACTGATCTCAACCTCAGCCTCTATTTCGACCGGGATACCGAAGGGCAGTTCCGCCATGCCCACCGCCGAGCGAGCATGTTGGCCCGCCTCTTTTCCGTACAGTTCCAGGATCAGGTCAGAGAAGCCGTTGATCACCGCCGGCTGCCGGTTAAATCCTGGCGCGGAGTTCACCATGCCAAATACTCGTAACCACGCTGTCACTCTATCCAGATCGCCCAGTTCCCGTTTGAGGCTGCCTAGCATCGCGAGAGTTGCTAAACGGGCGGACAGGTACGCTTCCTCTGGTGAAACTTCCGCGCCCACCTTCCCTAACGGCATTGCCAGCGAGCCATCCGGGTTTTGCGGGCCATGTCCAGAGATATGAGCATGGTTGCTCCATACTCGCACCCACATGAAGGGCAGCCTCACCTGCGGCATGTTCATGGGAGCAGGTAGGACAAGGCCCAATGCCTTGAGCCTCTCTTCGATAATCATTGACTATCTCCTTGTCAGCATCCAGAGCTAAGATTCCACACGCTTCAGTATATGCGTCGAGAGAATTCGAGGCAAGTAATGCGCGAAGGATTGCTCTGGCTTACCTGTGATTACTTTCCAAACTATATATTCCTGTTAGTTATGTTTCTGATACGTTTTATGTATTGGAAGAATGATAAGAAACGCGCTACAATTTTTGATAGAGGAATGAAAAGAGAGGAAAGGCCAAACGGCCGCCGCAGGTAGCGATCCTCGTTCGTAGGCAGTTTGGCAGCGCTGAGAAAGAAAACGAGAACAAGACGATGAATGCTGATGATATTAACCAACCACCGATTACGCCGCAGCAGTATGAAGTGCTGCACGGCGGCGGAGCCGAGGCTGCCGAAATTACCCGGCAGCGCTTATCGCGGCGGCACTTCTTACGCCGCTCGATGCTCGCCGTCTGGGGCCTGTCTGCCACCGCCGCCGTCGCGGGAGCCTTGGATATGCTCTATCCCAACCTCGCCGGTCAGTTTGGCGCGGTCCTCAACGTGGGCAAGAAATCGAAGATGCCAGCCGCCATCCCGA
>Ga0207416_1002796_pt1 | contig 17976 bp, 15 predicted proteins | sample PaiPotPPM11metaG_FD_184107 | JGI IMG/M metagenome (GOLD analysis project Ga0207416, IMG submission 184107) | Iron sulfur acid spring bacterial and archeal communities from Banff, Canada, to study Microbial Dark Matter (Phase II) - Paint Pots PPM... ...
GTCATAGACCAATCCTCCCAGATGTAATGTAGGGACGCGATTCATGGCGTCCAATCATCCTCTTTTTTTAGCACTCTCGTCGCGAGAGTGCGAACCTGCTCTATCATACACCATTGGAGGCGCGTTCGCAAGAGGGAATTACCTGCAGTAAAAATTTTAGCCGCATTTAACATTCTCTTAACATTCCCATAACACAAGAGAGATATGCTTATATTGAAGATTTGTATAGTGTAAACCTATCCTATAAGCAAGGAGCATTGCTCACTTATGCTAGAAGAAAATATAGTTAAGCTCCCAGGAACTGGGAAACATCTTACACCGGCACAGACCGTCTTAGCCGCGCTCGACGAAAGCGCGTTCACTGGATTTCATTGGAAGGCCATGATTACCTCCGGTATGGGCTTTTTCACCGACGCCTATGACCTGTTCATTATTGGCGTGGCTCTCTCCATTCTCACTCCCATCTGGCATTTGAGTCCCTTGCAAATTGGACTGCTGGGCAGCACGTCGCTGCTGGCTGCCGCCTTTGGCGCGCTCATCTTCGGGCGCCTGGCCGATGTTATTGGCCGCCATGCCATTTACGGTTTGACCCTGGTGGTGTTAGCAGCTGGGGCCATCGCTTCTGCCTTTTCGCCGGGCGTCATCTGGCTGATCGTCTTCCGTTTTATCCTCGGCCTGGGTATCGGCGGCGATTACCCGCTCAGCGCGACGCTCATGAGCGAGTATGCCAATCGCCGTGATCGCGGCAAAATGGTGACGATGGTGTTCTCGATGCAGGCGCTTGGCCTGATTATGGGTCCCCTGGTCGCGCTGCTCTTACTGGCCTCCGGCATCAACCACGACCTGATCTGGCGCATCATGCTCGCGCTGGGCGCTGTTCCAGCCCTCGCCACCTTCTACTTACGTCTTCAGATCAGCGAAACGCCGCGCTATGCCCTGTCGATGCAGGGTGATCTTGACGGAGCTTTACGAACAGTCGATGCTGTCACCAGGAAATCGCAGGGCAATACGGGAACCCGCCCAACGCCCCTGAGCAAGAAAGCGTCTCGGAAGAACACCTATCAAGGAAGACCCTGGCTGTCTCTGCTGCTGAAAGCGCCCTACCTGCGCTGGTTGATCGGCACGGCAGGCTGCTGGTTCCTGTTAGATGTGGCCTACTACGGGACGACCATTTCCAGCCCGCTCGTCCTCAAATCGCTCAATTCTCATGCCACCCTGGTCACGAATATGCTCTATACCCTGCTCATCTTCGTGATTGCCGCGCTGCCCGGCTACATCCTGGCAATCTTCACCATTGACCGCCTGGGCCGCAAAGTGATCCAGTGCCTCGGCTTTACGCTCATGACCCTGGCCTATGCACTCATCGCCTTTGCTCCGGCGCTCTCCTCGCTGACGCTGCCCTTCCTGCTGGTCTACGGGGTCAGCTACTTCTTCACGGAGTTCGGGCCGAACGTCACCACCTTTGTCTACCCGGCGGAAGTGTTCCCCGTCATGATCCGCACAACCGGGCATGGTATCGCAGCCGCGCTTGGCAAGACTGGCGCTTTCCTCGGCGCGTTAGTTTTCCCCTACCTGCTGGCGACCTACCACCTGTCCGGCGCTATGGGCTTCGCCGCCATCGTCTCCTTCCTGGGCCTGCTGCTCACCATCTTCCTCCTGCCCGAGCCAAACCAGCGCTCCCTGGAGGAGATTTCCAACGAGCATGAAGTGCTGAATAGACACGAAGAACCCGTTCCGGCGGCTGTCTGAACGCCTATAGTGGGTGAACAAGGAGACTGTGCGTAACCACGCATGGCGACCGCAAGGGTCGCCACTACTATATACGCCTTTTGCCCGTTTTCGTGTATAGTAGTGGCGACCCTTGCGGTCGCCATGTTCTATGCGGACGGCTTTCCTGATACCCTGATCTTTCGTAATACAATCATGATGAGCCAGAAAACTTGCTATGTCTTCCCTGATTGGCTATACTTGGTAGACCTATCCTGAAGGATAGGCGCGTTCTGGATATGCTCATAACAACGAAGACAAAACAGGGATGGCAAGAAAATCAGTGAGCCAGGAGTTAAAGCGCCTGGTCGAAAATATGCTCCGTCTTGGCGCGCTCGTCGAGCAGGCATTGCAACAGGCATTAACAGTTCTGCAAACCCGCGACGAGGAACTGGCGAAGCAGTTGCTCAGCGGCGACGACGAGATTGACCGGCTGCGCAACGCCGTAGAAGAGCAGGCCCTACACCTGCTGCCCTCCTCGCAGGCAATGGCAGGACAGGATGTGCGGTTGCTCGTTGCCACATTCAGTATTGCTCGCGATCTGGAGCGTATCGGGGATGGAGCAGCAGGTATTGCCCGCAACATCCTGCAACTCCCCTTTGAGGAAGGGAAAGAGCCATCCTTCAGCCAGCAGCCCCTCGATTCAGCGGGCTATCTCTCCGAGGCATTGATCGTGCAAGAGCTAGTTCAACTGGGGATGGAGGCGTTGCGCATCTTCCAGGAAACAATGAAGGCGCTCTCGCACCTGGATGTCGCCACCGCGCGTTTCCTATGGCAGGAGGACGATGTCGTCGATGTGCGCTACCACATGGTGCGGCACAACCTGATGAGCGCCTTCTGGGGAACACCCGCGCTTACAGCCATTCAACAGGACAGCAAGATGTTACAGCGCATGACGTACTTTCTGTGGATGGCGCACAAATTGGAGCGCGTCTCCGATCATTGCAGCAATATCTGCGAACACATTCTCTTCATCCAGGAGGGCAAGCCTGCTGCCATTCATGAAGAGCACGAGGGTATCTAATCGTCCACCTATATCTTGACGGGGCCAACCGCCAGGATTTCACCCTCCTGGGGCTTCTCTTTCGCAGTATCTGGTAACACGATGCCGCTTTTGAGAACCACTCTGGTATCGTGTAATAGCCTATAACCTGTCCGGGATTGCGGGCCCGCTTCTATTTCCTACCAGGCAGGAGCGGCAGGCATGATGATTGACAATTTGAATGATTGGAGCAAAGTCTACCAACATAGCAGTAATCTCACGTTTTGACACTACATATAGTCAGTATATGCGGGGCGATCCCTCCCGCGTTACCAGAACTACAGCAACGCACGAGTTCGTTACCTGGAAACAGGCGAACAAGGTATCCTTCCAGTCCATCGCTTACTTCTGGCCTGCTGAGTCGGTTTCGCCTTTTTCGTTCTACAGTTCTGAAGATGGTTCAAACAAGAATTAGCCTGACCTGGCATGGTAAGTGTTTATGGCGATTGGCCACAATACATCTATACTTTGTAAGGCCTATCAGGCGTAAACTATGTCAAGATTGTCTGGAATAACATCACCGGCCAGCCTTGGAATCCAAACCTGGGAGCTGTAAGTATTCTCTATTGCGACATGAAGCTGCGTGATCTATGAGTCCTATAAGAATGATGCGAGTGATACTGAACACAACTTCATCACAAAATTGCAACAATCCTTATGCTATTTAGGAGTCGTCATACAATAAATCTCTTAGTTTCGATAGCCAGAACAAGATTGGATGGGCGTTTCTCACCGACATTTTTGCCATCGTTATTTTATGGCGATTCCTTAGTCACATAGTATGTGCAGCTCTTTACTGGAGGAAGTACTGCATTATCTGTTAGTACCTCCAATACACGCATACTCCTAGCATTAAGGAAGGAAACCACCTCACTTGATGGTATACTGCTTAAATGCAGAGGATACAATCCCAATTTTTTATAGATATACTGTTCGTTTATACCTATTATCCGTAACAGCCTATATAATCTCTTGCGAATCTGCCAACGCCTAAAAAATGGAATATACGACGGTAATTGAAAAACTAATAGCCCCCCCTCTTTCAGTATTCGTGTAAATTCATCGATATACAACTTTATTATCTGAGTGTTTGGAAGGTGCTGCAAAACAATGTTGGTATAGACCATATCAAACGAGTTATCTGAGAACATTTGCAGATGCGGCTCTGAATTCACACAAAATATACAGCCCATACTAGATTGATTCAACTCTTTTGCTAGGGCAATCATGCTTTCAGCAATATCAACGCCGTAGCATTTGGGGAAATAGTTGGCTAGGACTCTTGTAAGTCGACCTACACCACATCCGAAGTCAAGCGCGCTCTCATAAATTCTGGGATATCCTAATTGCTTAGCACGTACCATGACGGCCTGAATTTCTTTTTCACCTGTCAGAAAAAACTCATTGAGGTCCCATTCACGATGAGTTGTCAATATGCTCCACAAAGGATTTAGATTCCCCAGTTCTTCCCAGTCCTGTTTGTGTTTCTGTATAACCATGTATGTAACCTCTTTCTCAGCTAATGGCTCCTTAGTGTAGATGAACCTAACAAAAAAGGATCTCGCCTACCCTCCAGTATCAACTGTCAACACTTATAGAATGACCTAATATACTCAAACTCATGCCTTAGCCCTTCACGTAGAGAAACAATGGGATGGTACTCTATAACTTTCTTAGCAAGGCTGGTATCTGCAAAAGTATCACGGACATCGCCACGTTGTTTTTCCTCGAACTTCAGGCTTGCAGATATTCCGGTAATTTCCTGCAAGAGTCGGATCACGTGACCCACTGTCACACGTGACCCTCCTGCGATATTCATCACCTGACCTATAGCAGAATCAAAAGTAGCCGCACTAATATTCGCCTCGATCACGTCAGAAAAGTACGTAAAGTCCCTTGTCTGTTCGCCATCGTCATAGATGTGAACAGGCTCGTGTTGGAGAATCGCCTTACAGAAACGGTGGAAAGCCATATCTGGTCGCTGACGTGGCCCATATACCGTAAAATAACGGAGCGATACTGTTGGCAAACCAAAATTACGATGGTACAAAGTACATAGTTGTTCTGCCGTCAACTTTGTCACACCATACGGTGAAACCGGCTGTGGTGTGATAGACTCAACAACAGGCAACGTAACTGTGTCTCCATAAACGGATGAGGAGGAAGCATTGACAAAACGTTGAACACTTTTAACCTGTAGTGCTGCCTCTAATAGTTGCTGCGTTGCGAGTACGTTGCAATTTACATAACGTGAAAAATCCTTTCCCCAACTAGCTCGTACTCCTGCTTGCGCTGCCTGGTGAAAAATCCAATCTGTTCCTTCGAGTAATAGAGGTAGAGGGAGATCAAGCAGATCGCCCTCAATAAAGGTAAAGCGTCTCGAAGAACGTGCAACTTCCAGATTTCTCTCTTTAATGGTTCGAGGATAGTAATTGATGAACGCATCGATACCGTATACCTCATGTCCCTCTGAGAGTAGACGTTCGGCAAGATGTGAACCAATAAAACCCGCGACTCCTGTAATCAAACAGCGCATGCATTTTTCCTCTTTTTTTCTAAGCAGAGCGAATTACAGAGTAACGATCAGGTAAGAAGACTCTGCTCAAGCGCCTTCAAATCACCTTTCTCACTATCTCCCAATAGCTCCGCGTAGATTCGCTCGATCCGGTTGGCAACCGTACTGACAGTAAATAGTTGAGATCGTTGGCGTCCAATCATTCCCATCTGGGCTCGTCTGGCAGGATCTGATAACAGAGCCCTAAGCGCTTCCCGCAACGCGCTGACATTGCCTGGCTCTACCAACAAACCAGACACGCCATCTATGACCATGTCGCATATACCTCCAACCGCAGAGGCAACGACTGGTTTGCCACACGCCATCGCCTCGATAGCTACCTGGGGAAACGGTTCAGGCCATATTGACGGAACCACACCAACTGCGCAATGCATCCATCCTGCCATTACTTGAGCGTGAGGTACATTTCGTATCACTGTCACTCCAGCAGGAAATAGCCTGGGCATATCACCACTATACTCTGTAAGCATCAAGACAAGTGGGGCTAAATCAGACAATTCTGTGTATGCTTCAAGTAGCACATCAAGTCCCTTAGAGGCAGTTTGTCGACCCACAAAAAGAATATAGTTGTCAGTGGGAGGCAGAAAGGGGGGCCGCTCAATGTGGCTCGCCTCGTCTACTGCACTATCTGGGATGAAGGTAGGTACTACCTCAATTGGTTTCGGTGGTCGGCCTGTTCCTATAATACTGGCATCACGCACTGCCGAACTAACAGCTATATACTTGTCGACATACCGATGTAAATAGCTGCTCAACTTCAAACCAGTAGTCAGTAAAGTCGCCTTCACACCTTTATACTGGGAACTTGCGCAGTGAATACATTTTATGTAGCCCGGTCCCATACACGTTTGTCCATCGTGAAGGTATGTCAAGGTAGGACAGAACAGGCCGTAGTCGTGCAGGGTAACAACGAGTTTAGCCCCACTCCAGGCTTTTAATCCCGCAAACGAGTACAGCATCCATCTGCGCGCATGCACGATGTCGGGGCGCTCCAGATCCAAAACATGTCGTAGACCTGCCATCACTCCTGGATCTGGTAAGGGAGGATGGAATTGGCGGTCCTGATCCTCATAAAATGCGGTCAGTACCTGGTTCCAACCAGTTAGGCGATGCACCTGGACTCCCTCATCTTCCTCAAAGGAAGGTGATCCCTTACGCTGTAATGTCGCTACGGCAACATGATGTCCACGTCGCACTAATTCATGTGAGAGTGTCTGGACATGCCTCTCCATACCTCCAATGAATGGCGGATAAAAGTCGGAAAGCATTAGTATTCGCAAAAAACATCTCCCTCTATTTTCATACAGATTGTTTCTGAACCAAAGAAACGAATTTTTCAATAAAAGCTTCTGTGAGATATCCTATTTTCAACATTTCAAGATTTGACCAGTGCTTTCTCTCAAAACGTTCAATGTCATATGCACTTCACGATATATAATCTCTGGTTTATCTGATTTGTAAAGCCTAACCTCGACATTAACGTTGTTAGCAGATATTGGGGATACTGGCACTAACCGATTCCATTCTTCTTGTGGAGCCAAATCGACCGATGACCAGATATTTACTTGGACACTGTTCGCTGTCATAGTTATACGATATTTCACAGGGGTTGTCTCGAAGCTGTGTACTCCCAATTCAATAGCGCAGGTATTATCGGTCTGAGTTGATGGAAGTATCCAGAGTTGTGTAAAACCTGGATGTGGTTGCTGTGCCACGCTGATAGCAGAGTATCGTAGAGAGAGAATAGTTACTATGAGAGACAACCCGATTAAAATATATTCGTGTTTACGGAAGCGAAATTTTGGTAATTGCATCGCATCTATTGAGGACCCTTTACGAAGATACGCAACAAGGAGAGTAAAGACCATTGTTAGCATTCCTAAGAAAACTACCCATGATATTTCCTGTAGTCCTAGAGGCAATATATTAAGGATGAAACCACTTAATACGTCCATCGATAGGCTTAAGCCTAGGCTGAGAATAAAACGATAAGTACCATCAACAGATCGTTTGTGGGACAAAACTTCGGTTAGTGTGTAGCCTGGCAACAAGAAAACTAAAGGTAAAGCTAGAACGATTCCTATTACTGGTGGATGGCTGGGTAACAATGCCCATATTATATTCGCTGTAACTATAGTTACTATCAAGTTCAGATCAAGGTGTTTTAGGCGCATTTATAAGCCCTCCTACGTCATAAATCACAATGTCGCCACTATCAAATATTCTATTGATTTGTGATATCGTGTTAAACTTTGTTAGAGCCTTCAAATCAATCGGAGCGGTGCGCTGGAAAGCCTTGGGTTCTCCTTCCACAAAATAGAATCCTATTAATGGGAGCGATTGGGCTAACCGTTGATCAACGATGAGATAGCGTATCTGAGCGCTCCTCAGAGTTGCTAATTCATCAAGGCCAAGACGCGATGAGAAGAAAATGGTCGATACATCTATATTGTCATCGATTGGAGTCACAACACGCTGAACACCATAAGTCCCCATCAGTACTTGATTAGTACGATCAGTCCCTATCCGATTATTTGAGCCGAGGTACATATGTACCCATATTGCAGCTTGTATACCCTCTGTCTCAATGGAACGTGAATCAGCTCCTACTTGGTAAGGGCCTGGCAGTCCAGATAAAGCTGGACCTGCGCCCAGAATAATACCGCCCAATAATATTACCGAAATTGCGCAGGTAATCAAAGAAGAGTTCTTCCAATTTAATTGTCGCGTTGGCCAGAATTGTGTGATGAAGATGGCTAACACAGTGGTAATTGGAATAAAGAGGAATGCTGCAGCTCGGTCTGTAAGCTGAGCGCCACTGTTTGTAAACCGGAAAACCTGACTGACGGGGTAGAAGAGCGAGACAATACCCAACGTGCTGGTAAACGCATTTGAACGATAGCGTTTCCAGAGACAGAGCAAGCCAAACGGAAGACATAACAAGATCAAGGCTACAGAAATGATTGCTATCACTCGTTCCCACAAGGATGTTGGCTGACCATTGTACGTGACGAAAAGTTGCCGCGCATTACCCGTGTGGGTCAGTATACCTCCCAGTTCATTTACCGCGTTTCCAAGAAATGAGGAGATATACCCTACAACAGGATTTCCCCTAAGACCAATCCAGGCAATAGTTATTAATATTCCCAATAGAGCAGTCCTAGTCAGATTCGACCGATGCATTGGAGTGAGACGCAGAAGCCCGTACACTACGGCCCATAATATAAGAAGTGCATCAAAGAAAAAGTCCGTTACATGATGTGTAAAGACAACAGCTATTAGAGCAATCCATGCAGTAAGCGTTATCCAGCGCAGATCGGAGTTCAACTCTTTATGGCCTGCATTTGCAAACACCATAATAGGAGCAATGGGTTTAAGGCGTTCCAGGCGGGTTGATACCCATTGATTAGGTGCCATTGCAAACATTACGAACGTTGCAAGCGGTAGTGCCAGAGATTCATAGGCAAATTGGGAGTCAAAAAGGAGAAAATGAGGATTAGCCATATAGAGGATCGTTGCGATGCTTGCCATACGAGCGGATTTTAATATCTGCTCGTTAAGTGCAAAAAGCGTCAATATCATCAGTAAGCGCGCCACACCTAGTACGATGAGACCCGAATGAAAGGTATCAAGTCCACTTACTGTGCTGAATGAATTCGTCACGATTTCTAAACCAGGATAATATGAACTTACAGGAAGCAGAGCATTTTCGCTGAAGAGATGCCCGCTCCTGGCAATATCGTCTACAGTGCGCCAGTGCAAGAATTCGTCATAAGAGGAAAAATAGAGCGGACTGGACATCACTTTAATTAAGTAGCAGCAGATTCCAACGATACAGAGTAAACCAATACGCTCAGTTCGCGATGCTGATGGAGAAATTAGTCGTATTACCGGTGGTATGAAAATCAAGAGTATACCAGGATAGAAAAAAAATTGTAATTCTGTATTTCCATACCGTGAATTAGCAAAACCAAACGCGATCAAGAGCATGCCCAATGCACTTGTTAATGCTAACAGTGGGAGCCATCCCCAAGTTGTAGATAACGCTCCTGCTGCATTGGGATGACTCATATAATATACCTCGGGATTGGGGTCACGCACTCGGTTACGTATCGTTACTAATAGATGTTGTATAGGTTTAGGTAGACTATCCAATATTTTATGAGGTAGATCAAAGGTCGTTTCATGTATAGATGGTAATTTTACAGTTTGTTGTTCCAATACAGAATGACTTTCTTCCTGCAGATACAGCATATCATTCGAATATTCAATATTCTGAAAAAATGTAATTTGCCTAAATTGATTCTTCATATAATTTTATTTTTCCTCAAAAGAGAAAGTAGGTAGAGACTTCATGACTTCAATAAACTTTGATAAGCTTGCACAATACGTGGTACCACGGTGTCGGCCTGAAAGTCGATAACTTTGTGCTTCGCAGCTTGCCCCATACGGATACGAAGATTGGGATTTGTTAACAACTGCTCAATGGTTTGCTGTAGAGCAGAAGGATCATCAGGTTGAATCAAGAAACCAGTTTCTCCATCGTCAACAAGATCGACCATACCACCAGTACGAGAGGCTATGACAGGGCATCCAGCCGACATAGCTTCCATCACGACTGTGCTGCAGGGCTCTGGCCACACTGAAGGAGCTAGTGCCATAATGCTACGATGCCATGCCTTCATGACTGCATAGTGCGGCCAATCTTTGAGGACAAGGACGTTGGGAGGACACTCTAGAGCTAAAAGCGGCCACTCTGGTGTTTGATACCCGATGAGAACTAGCGGAGGTGCATTGGTGATCCCAGCATATGCGCGCAATATCACATCAACTCCTTTCGCACGACCTAAAGCTCCAACAAATAGGAGGAAATTCCCGGAAGGCAGTTGCGCAATGTAAGGATCAGAATCGGTTTGCAGCACACCTACATTGTCGGGTATGAAGTTGGAAATGACTTGGAATGGCAATCGACTGCTAACCAGGCCATTCCCAACAGCTACCGTCTGGCTCACCGCCAAGAATAAATCAACATCTCTCCGCTTAGCCATACCCATCACCCAATTACTCAGAACGGTAAAAGTTCCTTTTACTAGACCATAATGCTGAGCAGCACAGTCGAAGCACTTCGTAATGCCGGGTCCATCACAGACTGCATCGTGGTACATAAGCGTTTCCTTCACACATGCGAGATTATAATTGTGTAAGGTCACGATGAGTTTAGCTCCACTCCAGGCTTTCAGTGGTAGAAATGAATGCACAATCCAATTGTGGGCATGGACGATCTCAGGTCGCTCGCTCAAAATGACACGGCGCAGCGCCAGCACTGCCTCCGGATCAGGAAATGGCGGTGCGTACTGCCGTTCACTATCGCTGAATAACCACGGCAATCGCCGCATGAAGGAGCGAAATCGATACACGCGCACATCCTGGTCCATCTCGAATTCTGCTTGACCCTGCTGTCGTGTTGTGACGACGGCTACATCATGTCTAAGCGACGCAAGTTTGATGCTGAGGGCTCGAACATGTTGCTCTTCCCCACCAATAATAGGAGGATAGAACTGTGAGAGCATTAAGATTCGCAAGATGACCTCCCCGTGATAGACTGATAGAGAGCTAAAAGATCAGCTGCACAATCATCCCAGGTCGGCAATTCGACATTCTTCGGTACCAGCGGCTCGCGCAGTTGGTTGATTATAGCTCTTGCCACTTCTTCTGGAGTACTCCCAATGGGGACTGAGCGTGCGAGGCCGCGATCTGCAAATTCTTGCAATGCAGTTGTGCTGGCGATGAGTACTGGACGCTGCAGAGCGAGTGCCTCCAGAACAGCAATACCCTGAGCTTCGTGTTCACTAAGCAACGTCACCAAGTCAGCCTGTGCAATCACCGAAGCTACACCATCTCTATCTCCGGGCGGAACCGCTCGGATTTCTACGCGCTCGGCAACGCCAAGCTTCCTCGCCATCTTCTGCAAGGTTAGCTCATAGGGACCCTTACCCAAGATGCGGAGCCGTGCATCTGGAACTTGTTCTAGCACCTTTGGCATAGCTGCGATTACTCGTTGATGCCCCTTATACCTTTCAAGTCGACCCACAGAGACAATCCATGTGCCATCCATCTGCTCCCATGCGGTGTTTTTCAAATTCGGTAAATGATAGGCTCCATTTGGGTTAACAACAAATTGCGAACTGGGAAGATGCAACCGCTCACGATAAAACTCTATTTCCCACTTGGAAGGGCCAATCAATCGCTTCGCTCGTGCGAGTAGCGGGCGGAGCGCCATCCTCTGAACTCCTCGGAGTACTTTGCGGAGAAGAGACGAATCCCCACCGCTATGAAACGTCACTACATAAGGTATCTTGGCTTTCGATGCTGCTAGCATGGTGAGAGGTGCTACCATTGTGTGATATCCCTGGCAATGAACAAGGTCCCACGTCCCTTGTTTGATAATAGAATACATTTCAGGCGCAATATAGTAGTCCCGTTCCTGGGGCCACGCTTGAACTCGAATAATATGCATCCCCTCGACTGTTTCCTCCTTAGGAAGATGGGATGAGAGGGAAAAGGGCATAGTTGTCAGAATCGTAATGTTGACACCATTACTCGCGAGGCGGCGTCCGACTTCATAGACATGCGTCTCCACACCACCGATGTAAGGATAGTAGCGAGCCGCCACCATCAATATGTTCAGCGCATTTCTATTTCTCATCATTAATATTAATCTCTCCTCTTCACGACAATAATTTTTTGCAAGTCCTTAGAGAATGTTCTCTTCCAGGTAGAACGGGCTAATTTGAACGGGTTCTGGTTATCCATAAAGATAGTCCTTGCTTACATAATTACAGGGATTTTTTGCAATGCGACCTTTTTCGGGAATCTTTGCAGCATGGCCCTTTCTGAGCTTACGTGGAATGATTGCAATACGACCCTTTCTGAGCTTACGTGGAATGATTGCAGTGTGACCTTCTTCGGGAATCTTTGCAACGCGACCCTATCTGCAACAGCATAGTAATCCGTCATTGCATAACCTGAATTACTCTGTATGATCGGCTCAACGATGTTTTGATATCGATAGCGGATGGAAATAATCTCTGCAACTGCTACTAAACTCCCAGCGCTTTGAGCTGTCAACCAGGCCCAACCAGCCCCTGCGATGCCCAGCATAGGGAGCAATATCCATGCAAGAGCTAGGGCGAGTGTTGCCATACCCAGATTGAGCAATGCAGCGTGCCGCAAACGCCTCTGCACACGTAACACGCTCACGTAGATATTTGTGATCGAATCAGGCACTGCTCCAAGAGCAAGAATTATCAACAATAGCAAGCTATGTTGGGCATAATTTGGTCCGAATAGTAACAGAATATAGCGCCCGCCCAGACATGTAATCAGCATAGCAGGAACTACTAACACAGAGATAATAACTGCACTCGATCTCGCTTTACCCAGCACGTCGTCCGCCATGTGTGATCCTTCAGCGAAGAGCGACATTGACACCGCTGATGATACCATGAAGAAGATACTGCCTAGCATCCATGTCGTGTAGAAATAAGCATTAGCCGTTGCGGATAGCTTTACCGTAACAAAAATTGGCAAAAGATACATCGGAAGCGTGCCGCCAAGAGTGATGAAATAATGGCCAGCAAGTGATGATAGCATTTGTCTTACCTGCCCCACTATACCACGTAAGGCCAAACGATAGGTTCGCTTCAGACATGATTTCAGTAGTAGTATTCCCAAGATCAAAGTAACTGCTAAAGCCAGTATCCATGAGATGAATATCCCATATGCGCCCACCTGGACTAACAGTACCACTAGTGGGATCTTGATCAAAGCAAAAACTGCATTTCGAACTAGCATATTGCCTGTAGAACGTTCTGCTACAAAAACTTGATCTAGCAGTGTAACTCCGGTCCATAGAGGTACGCTGACAATAAAGACAAGAGCGTATGCAATATGTTTTGCGAGAATGGCAAATTGAGGCGAAAGGAACGGAAGAGCTAGAGCAACGGTAGCACCAGCAAGTAAACTAGCCAGAGTACCCGTAACCAGCCCGGCATTCAATGTGAGTGACCAGCCAAAATCTGTCTCACGATGAGGCAGCATTTGCACTAATGTATAACCTATACCCAGGTTGGCAAAGGTCGAGGTTATCGTCATAGCTGCAATAAATGCCGACGCCAACCCGACATCCTTTGTTGAGTAGATATGGGCTGCTATGATCCAATAAAGATAGCCAGTTGCTGATGTAGCAATTGTTGATCCCATAATGTAGATGCTGTTGCGTAGCAGAGAATCGTTGCGTAGGCGGAATGTCAGTGAGCGTATCAACAGCATCCTGCTGCTCTTTTTGTTGATAAACATAGGACTTTCTTTCGCTTTAGATAAACAATTTATTGTTATTTAGGTACAATAAACGTTTGAAATAATGAGTGAATATGAGTACTGACCCCTTTATATTTAACAATATACTGAGATATAGCCTTTGACAGGTAGCCCATCGTTGTCAATATAAGTCCGACGATAATAGCTCCTGCACGCAATAAGCCGACCGAGTCGAGGTGAAAGAGCGCATCAGTAATCCCACGCCAAATTCCCTTTGGCAAGATTCGGCATATATATGATCGTTCTGACGAAAGACTATCTTTTGCTCCTACATAGCTTACTACGGTCGCTTTTGAAAGACCCTCGGCGTAGCATCGCGACTGAAAGTAACGCCAACTGGCGCGGTAAGGTGAAATGCGATGGCGAATCTTTGCACGAGGCTCGCACAGGAAGACTTTGTGGGGCCAATGCTGCCCGGCTCTGATGCATAATTCGGTTTCTTCGCCTCCCATTGGGTAGCTACCAATACGACCGATCCCGTTTCTAAAACCCCCTACTACCTCGAATACTTCTCGTCGTATACATGTGCAGCCACCGTAGGGGTTTCGCACTGCTGTTGGTATATCAGGCGGATTATTATAGGTGCAACCTATAACCCAGTAGAATTCCTTGGGGAACCACGTAGGGCATCCCCTCAACCATAATGGTTCTACAACTCCTCCTACACCCAAGACTTCTGAGTCCTGACAACAGAAGTATAAACGTTCTAACCAATCAGGTTCTGCTACCGCATCATCATCGAGAAAGGCGATAAAGTTTCCCCGCGATAGAGCTATGCCGCTGTTTCGCGCGCCAGATAATCCTCTTGGCTCAGTGCTCTCTATTACTGTCACTCCAGGTATTAGTGTTCGCGCACGTTCAAACAATTGTGTATTGTGATCGATCACTAAAATGGTTTCGCGGGGTAGAATGCTCTGACGTTGAATGGATTCCACCGCTGCGATAAGATCATGCCAGCGCTCCTCTGTGTACGCGCATATTATTATAGAAATATCTGGTGTCGTATCTATCATATTAACCCTCCTTCAAACCGCCTTTGATTTAAGGGTTTCGTTACTGAAGCTGCAAACCGCCGAGCGAATTGCCAAACAGGGGTGCGAATGCGCAAGTATATCTTATATGCTGCTGTTAAAGGCGAGGAACTACGACCGATAAGCAATGCTGCAAACTCTTCCATTGTACAATTTGCACGGACCATAAAGCGCGCTAAGGAAAAAGGATCATCAGTCTCTGAACTCATTGCATGCCTGACAGCACAGGCTGATGTATACCCTGCTTCTCGGACTAAATTTCGTACTTGAGTGCTATGATACCCGAAAGGGTACGCAAAACTGAGAACCTCCCGTCCCAGGTGATCCTCCAGCAGTCTCTTGCTTTCTAAAATTTCATCCCGCGCTTGGTTATAGGAAAGAATATCGAGTTGTGGATGAGAATGACTATGAGCACCGCATTCTATACCACTCATTGCGATTTCGGCCAATTGCTTCCATGTAAGCATGCGGCGTGTGGTTTCCCCTTCATGCCGTAACCAATAACTCGTACCATCGATAAATTTGGAAGAAATATAAAGCGTGGCAGCAAAATCATGCTCTTTCAGTACAGGTAGTGCAACAGTAAAGAAATCAGCAAAGCCGTCATCAAACGTCAAAACGACTGGTCGCTCGGGTAGTACATTTCCCCTTTCAGATCGTGCTCTAATGTACTGCGTGACGGTTATAGGAGTATAAGCTTGCTGATGTAAGTATGCCATCTGTTCAGCAAACGATGTTGGTGAAACTGTGAACTGCCGGAACTTTGAACTGGCATTGCATGAAATACTATGGTACATAAGTATAGGTGTTTTTTTTCTTTGAATACGGGCCTGCATTATGCTTTACCTCTTATAAATTAATGAAAGATACTGGTAGCTATCTTCATCTCAGAATCCCCGTTGGTGCTGTCAGAGATTGTGATGCTTCAGTACCATGAGGAAAAACGACTTCCGGGGCAATACTCCGCTTGGATTTCGATGCATGTAAAAAAATACTGCCTGTTAAGTAACCAATCGTGGTTACTATTAACCCAATGATAATAGCCCCGGCTCGTGCAAACCCGGACAGGTCTCGATGAAAGAGAGCATCTATCAAGCCGTGTACAACTCCTTGTGGTAGCGTTTGAAAAGTATAAGAGCGCTCAGATGCGAGACTATCTTTGATACCCACGTACTGAGAGACGAATGCCTTCGATATGCCCTCAGAATAGCAGCGGGAACAGAAGTAACTCCAACAAGTGCGATTGCCAGCCACGCGGTGAAATACACTGGCTTCTGATTGATACAGGAAACTTCTTTGCGGCCAATATTGACGAGCTCGGATACATAGTTCTGTCTCTTCACAACCAAGAGGTTGTGTACCTACGCGCCCAATTTCACCGCGGAAGCCACCAATAGTGTCGAAAACCTCTCGCCTGAAAGACATATTAGCGCCAATTGGATTGCGTATTTCCTGGGTAGTTTGAGGAATGCCTCTATAAGTACAACCCACAACCCAGTGAAATTCCTCTGGTAGCCAAGTTGGCGCGCTATCCAACCAGAGCGGTTTGACGGGGCCACCGACACCTAGAATCTGTGGGTCAGAAAAAGCTTCAATAAGTAACATCAACCAATTCGGAGTTGCTATAGCATCGTCATCCAGGAAAACAACAATATGGCCCTTAGCTACTGCGATACCGCTATTCCGTGCATCTGAAAGCCCGCGCACTCCTGTATTCTCTACAATGGTTACATGGGGTAAATAATCCTGAACCTGTTTCAACAAGTCAGGATTATGATCAATCACAACAATGATTTCCGTAGCCTGCAGCTTCTGCTGCTTCACGGACTCCACCGCCGCAACAAGGTCGTTCCATCGTTCCTCGGTATATGCGCATATAATTACGGAAATATCCTGTATTCCTTGTGGCATCTTTCATTCATTTCTTTCTATTTATAGCCAGATTACTATAAGAGCGCCAAATCGGTCAATGATTACAGGACTATCTCCTCAGGTATTGATGGTTGCCTTTGCATATCGAACACTGTTGTGAGCTGAGATAGTTGCAATGAAGGTGAAGCCTTTCTCCCTCGCTCTCTCAAGATAGTCTTTAATACCCGCCAGCCATCCCTGAATGCATGTAGATTGCTCACACCATGAATTCGCGAATACTCGAAGCTGGGTACCTCGGCGATTTTGAACTGGGCCTGGTGCATACGGATATTGATGAGCGTCTCTACCTCAAATCCATCACTATCGATATTCACCTCGTCAAAACAGTATTTCCAGAAGGCGTTGTAGCCGTAGCAAAGATCGCTGAAATGTGCCCGGAAAAGCAGGTTGACTAGCTTGCTTAACCAGAAGTTCCCTAATCTGCGAAAGGCTGTAATATCGTGACTTCCTCCACCTTTCGCAAAGCGCGAACCTTTAGCGAAATCATAGCCTGCAAGAAGCACTTCAATAAAATCGGGTACCTCGCCGGGATCGGCTGATCCATCAGCGTCGAGCATGACGATGATATCACCTGTAGATGCTTCTACTCCTGCTCTTACAGCATCACCTTTGCCCTTCCCTTTTTGCTTGACGATCTTAATTGACGGCAGTAACTCTTGTGCTACAGCGATAGTATCATCGGTGGAATGCCCGTCAATCAGGATGACTTCATTGACGATAGAGGGGATTTTTGGCAGCACGTACTCCAGGTTTCGGGCCTCATTACGTGCTGGAATGATGACACTGATAGTCGGGCTTTGTGGGTACTCTTGTTGCATCAACATGATAACATTGCACTCCTTGCTACTTCATGCATATCAATATATCGATTTAGTAGATTGATGCGATCTTGCCTACAACTACCTTGTTGAGTTTTTTGTAGAGCGAAGTCTGTTGCTCTCTTGAGAGATAAGCAGAAAAAAAGCAGCCATTCACGCGTGAATAGGCGTTTAAGGCTTGCTCATCCAGTAGTTTCTCATAAATAAGCTAAACTCTTTTCTACCCTTTCCCTCCCTCAAGAGAGGAAGTTCCTTCGTTTACCTTCTTGTCCTAAAATGCATCAAAGGAACCTTTGAGAGTGATTGTAGCGTCGTATTATGAAGTACCAATTGAGGATAAGTTGAGGAATGGTTAAGAATCATACAAAGCTGGTTAATTTATTGAAATTTATGAATTATGAATAATCTGTAATGTATATTTCCTACTATAGC
>Ga0207416_1002797_pt1 | contig 17972 bp, 21 predicted proteins | sample PaiPotPPM11metaG_FD_184107 | JGI IMG/M metagenome (GOLD analysis project Ga0207416, IMG submission 184107) | Iron sulfur acid spring bacterial and archeal communities from Banff, Canada, to study Microbial Dark Matter (Phase II) - Paint Pots PPM... ...
GAGCTTCCCCACCTTCGCCACATCGTGATCGACGGTCAGGCCTCATCGGAGACCATCCCCTTCGAGGGTTTGGTGCGCCAACCGGCTGAGATGCGGCTGGAGGAAACCTCGCGGGACGATGCCGCCTTCTGGCTCTATTCGTCTGGGACCACGGGCTTTCCCAAGGCTGCGGTCCATCTTCACCACGACGTGGTCCACACCGTCGTCCTCTATGCCGAGGGCGTGCTCGGGATCAGCGCGAAGGACCGCACCTTCTCAGTCGCCAAGCTCTTCTTCGCCTATGGCCTCGGCAATGCCCTGACCTTTCCGTTCGCGGTCGGTGCCAGCAGCGTGCTCTGGCCGGGGCCGCCCAGCGCGGCGAATGTCTTCGACCAGATCGAGCGCCACCGGCCGACGCTCTTCTTCTCGGTTCCTACCAACTACGGCATGCTGCTTGCGCACAGGCGCGAAGGTCCTGATTTCGACCTCCGCAGCGTGCGGCAGGCGGTCTCGGCAGGCGAGGCGCTGCCCGCGGCGCTCTTCGAGCGCTTCCAGGAGCGGTTCGGCGTCGAGATCCTCGACGGCATCGGTTCGACCGAGATCCTCCACATCTTCATCTCCAACCTGCCAGGGCAGGTGAGGCCTGGCTCCAGCGGCCGGCTGGTGCCCGGGTACCGGGCCCGGCTGCTGGACGACAACGGCCTCGACGTACCCGACGGCACGATTGGAAGCCTGCTGATCAAGGGCGACAGCACCTGCGCCTACTACTGGAACAAACATGAGCGCACCAAGGACACGATCGAAGGCCACTGGATAAGGACCGGCGACAAGTACTGGCGCGACGAGGACGGTTTCTACTGGTACGCGGGCCGCGCCGATGACATGCTGAAGGTCGGAGGTATATGGGTTAGCCCGGTTGAAATCGAGAACACGCTCGCCGAGCACCCGGCGGTCCAGGAGGCCGGCGTCATCGGGCGCCGGGATGATAACGACCTCGAGAAGCCGATGGCCTATGTCGTGCTGGCCGCCGGCAAGCAGCCGTCGGACGCCCTGGCGCGCGAACTGCAGGACTTCGTACGCGGCCGGATTGCGGAGTACAAGCGCCCGCGTTGGGTTGAGTTCGTCGATGCGCTTCCGAAAACGGCTACGGGCAAGACGCAACGCTTCAAGCTGCGCGAGTCTGCTTCAGAAGCGGTCCCATAACTGGTAGTAGCTGCCGACAGCCGGAAGAAACCAGGGGCGTTCGCGGTAGAGCCGTACGGCGGGAAACGGCCTCTGCCAGCACGAAGGCAACCCGTCACCCGCGATCCAATCCGCCGCTAGCTGGCCGAAGTAGGTCGACATGGCCACGCTGGTGCCGCAGTAGCCGAGGGCATGTGTGATGCAGTCGATCCGGCCGATGTGAGGCATGCGATCGAAGGTAAAGCCCAGCTGTCCGCCCCAGGCATGCTGGACGCGTACTTCCTGGAGCTGAGGGTGGACCCGGGTCATGGCAGAGTAGAGCCGGCCTCGCTGTAATCCGCGGCCAGTGGAGTCAGCTTCGTGCGGCGACCGGCAGCCGGCTCTCCGCCAGGCGCTGGATCAGGTCGGCCGCCTGGTGCGTACCCGGGCGTGCCTGAAGGCGCCCCGACGTCCGCTTCAGGCGGGGTGTGCAGCCTCTGGTCGCCGAGCAATCCTTTGATCGAGCCGATCAACTCACTCTCGGTGCTCACAAGGTCGACCAGGGGAAGGACGGATGTCTGGGGAAGGAACTCAGCGCCCCGCATGTTGGGCGCCAGCCGTATCTCCTGGTGCTGCGGCCCCATGCTCACTATCACCCGATAGTCGGCCCGGCCAAGCATCTCGATCAGCCGTTGCATCAAACCAACGTCGGCCGAGCCCAGGCTGCCCAGGCTCAGGTAGAGCTGCGGGCCGTCGCCGGGAATAGACGCCGGGATGAAGGGTACAGGTTCAGGTAGGGAGACTCGTACATGAAATCCTGCTCGGGGAGGGGAGGGCAGCCGTTACCGGTCAGGAAAGAATTGAAATCGCGGTGGGTCTCGGCGAGGCTATTGAGATATGCCTCGCGGAAGCCGTCCCAGGCGTGCCTGTCATCGGTTGGCGATCCGGACAGGGGTGGGGGGCAGCGAACTATCGTTGATCTCCAGCGGATTGCAAGAGACGATCCGCACCCAGGGGACACGAGCGGTAATGACGGCCCCGAACGCTACGACATTGTCCTGGACGATCACGTCAGGCTGAACCGAAGCGAAATCGCGCGCAGCCGATCATTGACGTAGATCGAGCCGCTTATCAATTCCGACCATATCGGCTTGATCAGCGTTTAGATCTGTTCGAACGTTGATTTCCAGAACTCCGGTGCGGTGTCCCGGATGAAATCCTTCCAGAACTGGCCGGGCTGCTCCTGGAACTCGGGCGCTGGCTTGAGGCCCATCAACTCTTCCTCGAAGCCCCTGGCGGCCAGGGTTCCCTTGAAGGATTCCTCGATGACGAAGATCACGCGCGCGCCGCGCTCGCGTAGGACGCTGCCGATACCCACACAATTGTTGGTTGGCCCGAAGGCTCCTTCGGGGAAGAAAATTACAGTCGGCCGGCCGCGTGCTATGCGGGAAGCGTACCCCCGCGTCGGATCGCCGCTACCGCCGCCTGGCGGCGTCGCCTATTCCCACCGGCGAGGCTGACTTATTCGAGTGCTCTTCGAGCGTATAGACGTTGTAAGCATGCCCGATGACCGGCTGGGCAACGTTGCGTACCGGGATGCCGCCGGGAGTCTGTCCCTTCTCGCGTCCGCGGTGGGCGTGGCCGTGCAGGACCAGGTCCGCGCCGGCGGAATCGATCGCCTCGGCCAGCAGGTAACTGCCGAGGAAGGGGTATATCTCGAGCCGCTCACCGACCAGCGTCTCCTCGATCGGCGAGTAATGGAGCAGGGCGATCCGCAGGTCGGCGTCCAGGCGGGCAAGGGCCTGCCCGAGACGGTCGGCCAGCCGCTTGGTGTGTTCGATGAAAGCCTTCATCTCGGGCTCACCGAAGTCGCTGCCGTGGGCGCCCCGGAAACCGCCGCCGAAGCCCTTGGTGCCGGCGATGCCGACCCTGAGTCCGTTGACCTCCAGGGTCACGCTTTCTCCCTCCAGAACTCTGACTCCTGCGGCCTCCAGCCGGCCTCGGACCTCAGCCTCCCTGTTTGCCTCGTAGTCGTGGTTGCCTAGTACCGCAACGACCGGCACCGGGAGCCCGCGCAATTCGTCCGCCAGCACCTGCGCTTCCGCGGGCCCGCCGCAGCGGGTCAGATCGCCGCCTATCAGCAGCAGATCCGCCCGATCTCCGAGGTGCTCCAGCTTGGGCCTCAGGACCCCATGTGACTCGGTGCCGAAATGGACGTCGGCCACCGCCGCGACGCGTATCACCTGACCGTCTCCTCACCATCAGGCTCGGACGACGACACGACTCTTGTCTCGTTGATGATCTCGTAGTCGGGCAGCAGCTCCGCCGCCACCTCCGAGATGCTCTCGCGCAGGTGTGGCGTCGATACATTGCCGCCGAGGGTGACGGTGCGTTCCCTGACGTCGACGCTCAGGTCTTGCTCGTTGACGCGCGAGTCGTGAATCAGCTGGTCCCGGATGTGCTCGCTCAGGTAATCGTCCCGTGTATCGGTCATTCCGCGAAAGATTCCTCGTACAGACGGCGTATCACCCAGGACGGCACCAGGATGTCGCTCGACTGGGCGTAGATGAGCAGGCTCAGGACGCGGCGGACGCCGAGGCGCGCTCGCCGCAGGAAATATTCCCAGTCCATTTCGTTGCGGCCCAGGATGGCAAGGGCGTCGAACCAGTGCCGAGATGTTTCCTCGGCATGAACCATCGCCTTGATGATCACCTGGTCCTCCGGACTCGGGATGCGGATCGGCAGCCCCTCATATTCGCGCGGGATTGCATGCCCCAGCATGTCGGCGTCCAGGTAGATGCCGCCTGTGATCATGAAGATGACGTCGACCATGACCTCGTCTTTGAACGCTTTGTAGATCCAGACGGGGTCAGTTTCCTCGGTCTTGAAGCCCGCCGCCTCCAGCGCTCGGAGCGCGGCGCGAGCGTCGTTAGGCGTCGTCATAAAGTCGATGTCGTGGGTCCAGCGAGGCCGCCCGACGAGCGAGGAGGCAAGCCCGCCGAGGACCAGGAATGGGATATCGGCGGCATCCACCGCCCTGCCCGCCTCGGTGAGCACACGCTGAAATCGTGACGTCTCCTCGGACCGAGCGGTCCCGGCCGCTACCGCGCTGGCGCTGTAATGTTTCCCGATACCACTATTGTAATTCGGGAGCTCCTGGCGGCCTGAGCCGGGTCAGCGACCGACCCGCCGTTTGCGCAGCGTTGACTCCGTCACCTGGGCCGCCTGCTCGACCAGCTCCCTCGGTGCAGCGACCGCTCGTCCATCGCTCAGTCGGATCCATACCCACTCCGTGACGGCCTCGGCGAACACGGTGCCGTCGCTTGCGCGCCGCATTTTCGTTCGCCGAACACCCCGCGCGCCCCTCACGAGTTCTAGATCGACGGTGAGCTCCACGATGTCGCCGTATACCGCGGGATGGTGATAGGTGATTTCGCTTCGCCGGATCACCCACCCGCCGCCCTTTTCCGCTGACCAGGCCCGCCCGTAGCCGGCTGCCTCGGCGTGCGCGGTAGCGATCTCTTCCACCCAGCTGAGGTATACGACGTTGTTGACGTGGCCGTTGCTGTCGAGCTCGTAGCCGCGAACGGGCCAGCGCATGGTGAAGTGGAGGGGATCGGTCGCTGGTAAGGGCGTCATCCTGACTAGTTTCGTGCCTTGGGCGGTTGCCTCGCCTGCCCGGCGGCCGGTAGACTGCGGGGAGTGTCCGGCGGAGCTACCGGCGATTTGGCTTCTACCGGGGCACGCTGCCGCGTGCTGCTGGTAGACGATGTCGTTGACATCCGCGAGATGCTCAGGATGATCCTCGAACTCCGGCCCGGGTTCGCCGTAGTTGGCGAGGCGGCCAATGGGAAGCAGGCGATCGAGCAGGCCGAGTCGACGCAGCCCGATGTCATTTTCCTCGACCTGGCGATGCCGGTCATGGGCGGACTGGAGGCCTTGCCCGAGATTCGACGCGTCGCTCCCCGCTCGCGCATCCTGGTCTCCTCCGGATACGACCAAACTATGGCACGCCAGGCGCTTGACCTCGGTGCCCACGCCTCGATCGTGAAAGGCGGAAAGGCGAGCGAGATCGTGGCGGCCATCCGGGCTGTCTGGGGTGACCAGAAGGTCCCGACCGAGTAAGCATGCCCCAGTCGGAAGGCTCCAACCGCGAACTGGTCGACGTCGCGCGCGAGGTATTCGCCAGCCGCGGTCACCGCGACCTGCTGCGGCTCGGCCGCGAGGTCATGGCCTCGATGGACCGGCACGGAGTGCTAACGGATGCTACAGCGATCGCTTTTCGGGTTCTCTTCGCCTGCGCCTTCCTATCGCTCACCGGGCTGGCCTTCGCGGGCGTCGTTCACCTCGAAACCATCTGGCGTCATCAGCTTGGGCCCGGCCTTGCGAAGGTCGTGTCGTCGAACTTCTATCACGAGCTCGATCACTCGGTTGACCAGGTCCTGACCCGCCGTCGCTGGTGGTGGCTTAGCGTTGGGCTGGTGCTCACACTGTGGCAGGTTTCGAGCGGCGTGCGCGCCCTGATGGGTGCGCTAGACAGCATCTACGAGGTGAAGGACCGGCGGCCATTCTGGGAGCGGATGGGCCTTTCGGTACTGCTCGCGCTGGTGGTTTGCCTGGCGGTGTCGGCAATAGCCGCCATCGTCTTCCTCTTCGGCTCGGGAGCCCTGATTCTCACCATCGTCCGGCTGCTGGCGATCGTCGCCGTGCTGATGGTCCTGATCGCCGTCCTACTTCGCTTCACCACGCCGGCTCACATCGGGCTTCGCTGGGCCACGCTGGGGTCGACCATGGCCATCCTGACCTGGCTCCTGACGTCCTGGATATTCGGCTGGTACCTGGCCAATTTCGGCTACAAGGCTTACCAGCAGGCCTTCGGCATCCTGTCGCTGCTGATCGTCGTCATGACCTATCTCTACATCGCCTCGGTGGCCTTCCTGGCGGGCGCCGAACTCGATGCCCTGGCGGTGGCGCGGGCCAGCGAAGGACCAAAAAGACGCGGCCGTCGCTCTCGCTGACGGCCGCGCCCGATCGGAAGAGTGCGCCTCAGGGTGCCTGGACGCGGGCCTCAGGTGAAAAGCGACTCACGACTACCGCGTAGTAGAAGAGAAGCAGGACGATGATCTGGATGATGGCGCCAGCGCCTACGCCGTAGCCAATGATCGTTATGAGTTCGGCCACTAAGGCCAGCCCGAGACCATAGATGGCGAGTCTTTTCCCTTCGGGGTTACCCTTGTACATCCGCCAGCCACCGATCGCTGCAACGATGTCCGCGACAACGGCCACGATAACCCCGATCAAGGCCACGGCAAAGATGCCAGCGAAGGCGGCCGCGAGCGCGAAAAGTCCTATGAGACCGAGTAGCCCGAGTAGCGCGCCCAAGCCGGCGAGTATAGCGAGAACGAGACCGACGATTTTTGCGTCCAGGTTCATCTTTACGGGCGGATCCTTGGCGAACGCCGGTTCAACGAGCGAATCGAGTGCTGACATTGTTGGACTCCCCTTTTTCTGAAATTGCTCTAAGTCTTTCCGAAGTCGGGCTGGCGGTCAAGCACCAAAACACGGTTCCGGTCGTCCGGACACTCTCGCGGCACTGCTTGACCCCCGATTAAGATGTTGCGGTCGGATGCCCGCTTACGCCGAAATACCGCGCGCTGCCGATGAGCGGGTGACGCTGCTGGCGTTTCTCGAGTGGCAACGTGCCACGCTCGCCCGAAAGTGCGACGGTCTATCCGCCTACCGGCTGCGCCGTCGAGCGGCGGAACCGTCGACCCTTTCGCTGCTGGGCCTGGTGCGGCATATGGCTGATTAGAACGGGGCTGGTTCCGGCGGACGCTGGCCCTCGAGCAGGTACCGGATGTCTTTTCCTCGGCTACTGACCCGGATGGGGACTTAAACAACGTCGACGAGGCTGATGTAGCGGAGGCCTTCACCGCGTGGCACGCCGAGTGCGAGCAGGCGCGCCAGCTTGTGGCCTCCCGCTCGCTGGAGGACACCGGTCGACATCGGACCGGCAAGGTGGTCTCCCTGCGATGGATCCTCGTCCACATGATCGAGGAGTACTCGCGTCACAATGGCCACGCCGACCTCCTTCGCCAGCGCATCGACGGGGCCACCGGCTACTGAACTCGCCGTCGTGTACGCCAGCTTGCGGGCCTCGCGTTTAAATCGTTACCGATCACTATTGCAATTGACTCGCAATAGTGCCTATACTCGTTTGCGGCGGCGCCCATGCCGCCCGCAAGGAGAATCGATGCAGCTCGCAGCCCAGACGCGACATCGCCGGGCGGCCCGTATCCCGGCCGCCGAATCGACGGTGACCCAGAGGCTGGTCGGAGTCTTCAGTGCCGTCGGACTCCTCCATGTGCTTGGATGGGGCGGCCTGCTCCTACTGGTCGGGCCGAAATATCCTGCGCTCGCTGGCGCGGGCATTCTCGCCTACACGCTCGGGCTTCGACACGCATTCGATGCGGACCACATCGCCGCCATCGACAACACGACCCGAAAGCTGCTGCAGCAGGGTCAGAAGCCGATGGGCGTCGGTTTCTTCTTCTCGCTCGGCCACTCGACGATCGTCTTCTCGATGGCGGTGGCACTCGGTCTTGCAGCCCAATTCGTCAGTCGGAATCTGGACAGCTTCAAGACCCTGGGTGGGATTGTTGGGACCACCGTTTCGGGCACCTTTCTCTACGTCATCGGCATCATCAACCTGGTCGTTTTAGTCGAGGTCATACGTGTATTCCGGAAAATGCGCAGGGGCACCTATGACTCCAGCGAGCTGGATGACCAGCTGCTCAAGGGCGGCTTGATCTATCGGGTGATCAGGCCCATGTTCAGGTTCATCACGCGCAGCTGGCAGATGTACCCGATGGGAATCATGTTCGGGCTCGGTTTCGATACCGCCAGCGAGGTCGCCCTCCTCGCGCTTGCCGGCGGCTTTGCGGCCAAGGGCCTTCCGATCTGGACAATCCTGCCGCTGCCGATCCTGTTCGCGGCGGGGATGTCTCTGATGGACACGGCTGACGGCGCCTTCATGGCCAAGGCATACCACTGGGCCTTCTCCAACCCGATCCGAAAGGTCTTTTACAATCTGACCGTTACCGGCCTCTCTGTGGCGGTAGCGCTCTTTATCGGGACCATCGAGCTGCTCCAGGTGCTCTCCGGCCAGCTTGGCTGGAGCGGCGGCTTCTGGGGCTTCATCGGAAACTTCGACCTCAACAAGGTGGGTTTTGGCGTCGTCGCCATCTTCATCGTCGTCTGGGTTGCCGCCCTCGTGTACTGGAAGGTAACTCACGTCGAGCAGCGCTGGACCCAGCTACTGCGAACCTAGGCCTCCACCTCAGGCGTGGGCCAGGGACCAGGCCGTCCCCGCCGGTGAGTCCTGGAGCTCGACTCCGCAGCGCAAGAGGATGGCGCGGAGCCGGTCGGCCTCGTCGAAGCGCCGTTGGCTTCGTGCCTCATTCCTCAGAGTCAGGAGCAGATCGACAAGGGGAGCCAGCTGCTGGCGGACATCGGCACCGTCGCGCGCGAGTTCCGCCAGTCGGACGACCAGGTACCGCATCTCGCTTCGCATCCGTACCGCCTCGCCACTATCCGATCCACCATTTCTTCCGCCGTGGAGCAAGCCTTCCAGTTCGAGGATGGTGGCAGCCACACGTTCAGCATCGTTTCGATCAAGCGGCTCCCGATGCGCTGCTGGAGAACGATCGCCAGTCACAATGCCGGCCACCGCCGGCTGTTGCTGGATCTCGGAGAGGGGCAGCGAGGTCGCTCGCCACCGCCGCTCGGTTCCCTGCCGGCGGATGGTCAGCGCCCCCTGGCCGCGGACCGTCGCGGTTCCCTCGTCTGCGTCGATAACGCAAACGGTGTGCTCGTCCACGCCGAGGATCGACACCTCGTCCGGGAGCTGGGACTCCAGCAATCGAAGGCGCTTCTCGCCGATGAAGCAAAACCGCGTGTCATGGGTCCCACCCTCGCTGTTATTGAAGTGAGGGACGACCGCGCACCGGATGCCGAGTTCACCCAGCAGGTCGAGGCCCTCCACCCAGAAAGGGTCCGCTCCTACCTTGTAGATCTCGTAAACCGGTATCGCGTAAGCGCCCAGCCCAGCAGCCGCCGCGCTCGAAAATGCGAGGCTCCCACCTGAGACCAGTTTTTGGGCCAGCCGGCTCCGAATTTCGGCATCCCGCCATAGCCTGAGTGCGTATGTTGGGCTGCCGGGTCCGGCAAAAATATAGGTCGCCTGGGAGAGTTCCTCGATGAAGCGTTCGTAGACGAGTGGGTCGGTTGCCGTGCGGAATGACGCGACCCGGACCTCGCTTTCGACGTGATCGCGGAAATAGGAGACGGTGCGGGCTGCGATCTCATCGGCGTTCTCCTGGAAGCCGAAGGGCGTGTCCAGCACGATGCCTCGAGGCCGCGGGAGGCCGGAGCGGCGGATCAGGTCCTGGTGGATGGAGGTCATCGCCGAAGTGGCCTCGCCCGAGCCGAAGATGGCAATCAGCCGCGGCGCCGAGATGGAACTGCCTGCCACGCTCAAATGCTACGAACTTCAGTCACGTTTTGCAGTCTGGAACTGCAGAATGGCTCAACCCGGATGGGTTCGCCTCGTAAGAACATGCTCCGCTAGCATGCACTGGTGATAGTCGAGTCGCGGTCCGGCAAGCCCCTTGCCGACCGGTGCCCCTTCCCCGTCCCTTTGCCGAGGGTTTTGACGGCTGTCCCGGCTACCAGGCAGTTAAATTCACTGCCTTCGACTCGCACGAGGGGAAGCTTGGCACCTGGTCGACGTGTCGGCATCTTGCCAGCGGGGCGGTCCAGCGTCAGCGCGGCCATTTCTACGCCCAGTGTTCGCTGGGTAGGGCCGAAGACCGCATTCGGTGGGTTGCTCGGGTCACCACCGCCAGTCTCGAGGTCGTGCGGGCTTTGCAGGCGGACTTTGAGAACATCAGTGCGCCTCACTGGAAGAATCTGCTTGAGGCGAAGAGGGACGTTCTCTCCAGCCCGTCGAAACCCGGTAGTCGAATAGCGCTCGACCATCTTCTGGAAGGGTTTCACGCTTCAGTACGCGGCTTCCTTGCTGAGCGCAAGCAGCAGTTGGAGTCGGTCGGATTGGATCTTGATGCGGTGATGACCCTTGTGGAGGCCACCTCGCACGCCTGGGCGCGGAGTTCACAGGTTGCGCTGAAGGACCCGGATCCGGCGACATTGCAATCGCTGGCGCCCGAGTTCCAGGCCTTTCTGGGCCCGCCCGCCTCTACGCCATGGACTCGATCTGGACCAGAGGCGGTCCCGCTTTATGAGGATTCCAACCTGCGTATAACAGAACCGAGCCCGGCAGTGTTGCGCCTCGTGGGCGTCATCGATGCCGGGAACGTCGAAGCTGTCTCCCGCGCCCTTGCATCTGTTCTGCGTTTTGGAGTGGACTACCACCTTGACCTGAGCGGCTTGATCTTCTGTGACGTTGGCGGGTTGCGCGCGATAGTGGAAGCAACAGAGCGGCTCGGCGCCGGAAGCAAGCTCTATATAGACAACTTGCCGGGACACCTCGCCCGTGTTGCCAACCTGGCGGGCTGGGCCGGGCAGCCGGGGGTTGTTCTCGTTCCCCTCGAGGCCTTGCCCGCATGAGCAACCCTCAGCCGGTCGTCTCCGGATATCGCCACGAGGCCCTTTTCTACGCGGGCGAAGCCGAGTTTGTCAGCCGCATGTCAGCCTTTATCCGCGACGGCGCCAGGTTGGGCGAGCCCACCCTCGTGGTGGTCAGCGCTTTAAAGATTGAACGGCTGCGCCGGAAACTCGGCCGCGCGGCAGACAAAGTTCAGTTCGCCGACATGGCCGATGTTGGCTCCAACCCGGGCCGCATCATCTCCGCCTGGCGCGAATTCGTCGATCTGAATGCCTCCGGAGGACGTCCGTTGCGAGGCGTCGGCGAGCCCATCTTCCCGGAGCGAAGCTCCGCGCAGCTGGTGGAATGCGAGGGTCACGAGGCCCTTCTGAACGCGGCGTTCGACGACAGCGTGCCGTTCTGGTTGGTCTGCCCTTACGACACCACCGCTCTCGATCCGGCCGTGCTCAGCACCGCCGAGCGCAACCATCCGGTGCTGGCAAAGGGCAATCGGGTTCTCGAGAGTCTGAGCTATCTGGGACGTCAGGCAGAGGCCGTTCCCTTTCTCGGCACCTTGCCGGAGCCGCCCGTCGAGGCGACGGCCATACCCTTCGGCTCTGGGAGCCTGGCGCGGGTCCGGTCCCTGGTGGCGCAGCGCGCCGCCCGGTCCGGCTTCAGCGCGGGAGCGGTAGCCGACTACGTCTTCTCTGTCAACGAGGTGGCGACCAACACTCTGCGCCACGGTGGTGGCGGCGGGATGTTGAGGCTCTGGACTGAAGGGGATTCACTGGTCTCAGAAGTGACGGACACCGGTCGATTCCGGCCGGACCCTCTGGTTGGACGCCGTCGTCCGCCGGCCGACATCCATGCAGGCAGAGGCCTGTGGCTGGTCAACCAACTCTGCGACCTGGTCCAGCTACGGACCTTTGATGCAGCGGTGGTCGTCCGACTGCATATGGCTCGGCGCTAGCAGGGGAGAAGTCCCCAGGCCTGCTTGGCCTGGAGTATCCGTAACGAAGCGTTGTCGACGCGCTGGCGGAACACAGGATCCGCCGCCACCCGGGCCCTGATCGCCTGCACCATGGCGTCGGCGGGCGCAGCCGTCTTGGAAACGATCATGTCGCCTCCTGCGGAGAGGAAGTCGATTGCGCGGGTGGCAGGCGGGACGTTCGCGACGGCGACCGTATCCCCGAGGTCATCGGAGACGATCACACCCTGGAAGCCCAGCGATCCGCGAAGCATCTCGGACATGACGACCGGTGAAAAAGCGGCGAGGCGGTTGGGGTCGATCCGATTGTACTTCGCCAGTGCCACCATGACGAAGTCGGCCCTGGCGGCGATCCCCTGGCGGAAGGACGCCAGGTAGGGATCGGAGGCGGTCGTCGCGTTATCGGTCGCGGCGGTGTAATCGGTATTGCCCGCCACCCTTCCCAGTCCCGGAAAATGCTTCAGTGTGACCGCGACGCCGGCCTGCCGCATGCCGGAAAGGAAAGCCGCGCCGTGACTTCCTGCGGTCGATGGATCATGCCCGTACTCCCGCTGCAGCGCGCCGATCGGCTGGTTCTGGGCATCCGTTCCCGGCGGGACGACGTCCATAACCGGCGCGAAGTTCATGTTGATGCCGGCAGAATGCAGCTGCTGTCCCCAGGTGGCGGCGTTGTTCTGCAGCACCGTTAGAGCCCAGCCACCCTGGGTCAGCGCGCTCGGCATGGCCGAGAACCCTGGGCCCTGCATCGCCTGGATCACGCCGCCCTCCTGGTTGGCGGCGATGAAGAATCGAACGTTTGCGGTAGATGCGCCCGAGGCCTGCGCCTGGACAGCGGCAGCCACGGCCCGGATTCCCGCGATTCCGGCGTAGCTACGGTCGACGAACCAGACAGAGCCGACGTGGTCTCCTCGGATCATGTTGATCTCGGTCGTTCCGAGCCGATCGCTGGCGAGTCCGAGGCTGAACAGCTGCCCGATACGCTGGTCCTCGGTCATGGCGGCGAAGACCCGGCTGGCGCAGGGAGCCTGCGGCGCTGAGGTGGGGACCGCCGCACTGGCATTGGCCGACGCGCTGGGGACAGCGCTATCGGATGCCGCCGGGGAGGCGCTCTGGTCCGGTGCTGGCGTAGCCGATGCTTCGGCACTCGAGGCTGCGCTGCTCGCCGCGTGCGGCAGTTTTACCGCGCTGGAACCGGCGGGGGTGGAGCAGGCAGCCAGCAACAGGGCCAGCGCGACTAGGGCGAAACGGCGATGCATCACAGACACAACGGGCCGGTGCACAGCTTCGTTTCAGAGCACTTTCTCACCCTGGCTGGGTGTTTGCCTGCCATCAGGGAGAATCTATATGGTTATGTGCGGCAGGATTGGGTTCTCGATCCCACGAGATGAGCTGCTCGCCTCTTACTCCTGGATCCGCCACATGCCGGATCAAACCCCTCGATACAACATTGCCCCCACCGATCCGGTGCTGACGGTCGGCCCTGATCGCGCCGACGTCGTTCGCTGGGGCATCGACGGCGCATCGGGAGGCCTGTTCAACCTGCGTGCCGAGACCGCCACGACGCGACCCCATTACCAGCGCCTGCTCCTGGGCAAGCGGGTGATCGTACCGGCAAGCCATTTCTACGAGTGGCGGACGGCCGGCGGGCGGCGCCTCCCGATCTCTGTCTCTCGTGTCGACGGCAAACCCCTGAACCTGGCTGGATTGCTTGCGACCTGGGAAGACCAGAGCGCCGTGACGATCCTGACCACCATTCCTAATGGCGACCTCGAATCGCTCCACAACAGGATGCCAGTGGTGCTCGGCGACGATGACGCCGCCACCTGGGTGCTCGAGGAGATGTCGCTCGAGCAACTCGCCGCCTTCCTGAAACCGTGCCCGGAGGGATGGTTGCATCTGGCAGCCGCCTCGCCCCTCGTCAATAGCGTCGGGAACGAGGGCCCGGAATTGCTCGACCCCGAGGTTCTGCCCTCCGAATACCAGTTGGAGTTGATCCCCCGGGCTAACCGGACTTAGCCGGCTTCGGGCGGTACTCGAGAATCACGACGCCCGAGGCAAAGGTCTTTGTCTCCGGCGCATCGAGGACTCTCTGGACCAGCTCATCCGTGAACAGCCGCTTGCCCTTTCCAAGCACGACTGGAAACAGCATGATGCGGTAGAGATCGATGAGGTTCTCCCGCATGAGCCCGTTGAACAGCTGCGCGCTGCCTGAGAGCAACAGGTCTTTTCCCTCTTGCTTCTTGAGCCGGCGAATCTCGGCCACCAGGTCCTCCTTGATCAGCCGGGAGCCCGGCCAGTCGACCTTGTCCAGGGTGGAGGAGACGACGTATTTGGGCATGCTGTTCATCTTCTCGCCGAAATCGCCGGTGCCCTTCATGTTGGGCCAGGCCGCGGCAAAGGCCTCGTAAGTTTTCCGCCCGAGCAGAAGCGCGTCGCTGGCCTGAAGTTCGGCGTACTTGAATTGGCCGGCCTGGTCGTTGAACCAGGGGTTGGACCAGTGGCCGGGCTCCTCGAAAACGCCGTCAAGCGACAGGTACTCCGTTGCCACCAGTCTCATCAGAATGACCTCCAGTTGAATACGCCAGCCTTCCGATCGGTCAACCAGCAACCAATCGATCCTACGAAGACTAAGACAGCCAACAAGTGTCAAACTCATCGCCAGGTGAAGAGCAACCCGATGACGGCCGCCATTCGAACGCAGAGCCTGACCAAAGACTATGGTGGGGGAAGAGGCCTGTTCGATCTGGACCTCGAGGTAGCGGAGGGAGAGGCCTTCGGTTATCTCGGACCCAACGGAGCCGGCAAGAGTACGACCATCCGTCTGCTGATGGGCTTTATCCATGCCACTCGTGGCTCGGCCTCTGTTCTCGACCTTGACGCCGTGCGCCAGTCGGTCGAGGTCAAGCGCCTGGTCGGATACATGCCGGGGGAGCTACCGCAGTTCGGCGGCCTGCGCGGCCGCGAGATTGCGGCTCATTTCGGGGCGTTGCGCGGCGGTGTCGACCAGGCACGAGTGAATGAAATCACCGAGCGGTTGGATCTCGACCTCGGCTTGAAGTTCCGGCAGTACTCAACCGGCAACAAGCGGAAGCTTGGAATCCTGCTGGCTTTCATGCACCGGCCTAAGGTCCTGATCCTGGACGAGCCGTCGAGCGGGCTCGACCCGTTGAACCAGCAGGAATTCTTCAAGCTTGTTCATGAGGCGAAAGCGGCGGGTACCACCATCTTCCTCAGCTCACACGTGCTCTCTGAGGTCGAGCAAGTCTGCGAGCGCGTTGGAATCATCCGGCGCGGCAGGCTGGTGAAGGTCGCCCGGCTCGAGGAACTCCACGAGATACGCGTCCGCCGAGTGGAGGTGGAGTTCGCCGGTCAACCGATGCCCGAACTCTTCCGCCACCTTCTCGGGGTGGAAAATGTCGAATCCTCCCAGCATCGCGTGACCTTCACGGCGCGGGGCTCCTTCGAGCCTATCGCCGACGCGCTCGCCGGTCACCACGTGGTCAACATGGCCAGCCACGAGCCGAGCCTCGAAGAGGTCTTTCTCACCTACTACGAAGACCAGCCGGGTGAGGCTGAGGCGTGATCGGCTGGATGGCGTGGCACCTGCATCGGCGCGGCCTGATCGGGTTCGGCGTCGGCGGCTTCTTCGGCTCCTTCTTCTACGGAGCAGCCTTCCAGCAGGCGGCCGGGACGACAGCCCAATCGCAGGCGGCTTTCGGCCGCTCCATCAGCCTGGTGGCAAAGCAGTTTGCCTTCCTCATTCCTCTGCCCGTCCACCCGGAAACGCTGGGTGGCTACGAGCAGTACAAGTGGCTCGCCGGGGCGATCATCATCATGATGATCTGGGCAGGGCTCAACGGGGTCGCTATCGGCCGGGGCGACGAGGATCGCGGTCTAAGCGAACAGTGGATCGCCGGCGGTGTCTCGCGGACCAGGCTCCTTCTGGCCCGCAGCGCCGCCTTCGGCCTGGTCCTGCTGGTCGCCTGTTTGTCCTCGGTGCTCGGCATCATCGCGATCGCACCGGCCGTCCACCAGGATCCGAACGTCATGGGCGAGATCCTGAAGGCCCTCTCCATGTTCGCCGGACTCTTGGCCGGCTACGCGGTTGCGCTACTGATCTCACAGCTGCCGGCGGAGCGCCAGACGGCGACTGCATTCGGCATCGGCGCGCTCGTTCTTCTTCTGATCCTCAACGGCATTGCGGACACCGTTCAGTCAGCCTCATGGGTCGGAGTCGTCTCGCCGTTCCACTGGATGGAGCGGACCAGTTCGGCAGCTCCGGGCGGCAGCTTCGATCTGGGTGCGACGCTCGGCCTTGCCGTCGCCGCCGTGCTGCTGATCGCCGGCGCCGTCCCGCTCTTCCTGCGCCGCGACATCGGCAACGGTCTCCTGACCTGGCGTGGGCGCGCCCACGGCGCGGTTCGGTCAGCTTCGAACAACATGATGCTGCGGCTGCCTTTCAGCGAGGGGTTGTGGGAGCAGCGCGTGGGCCTGATGGTGTGGGTCGTAAGCACCTTGCTGCTGGGTGCGCTGATGGTCTCGGTGACGAAGTCGGTAAGTGACGCGCTCCTGGCGGACCCGGCGATCGCTGCCGTCTTCCAGCACGCGGCATCGGGACCGGTCTACGCGGCAATCCTCGGCCTGCTCTGGTTTGGGTTCGCGCTGCTGCTGCTCGCAGGCTACGCCGTGGTGCAGGTTTCGCGCTGGTCGGCACAGGACCAGGAGGGCCGGGTCGAGATGCTGCTGAGCGCCCCGATCTCCAGGACGCGGGTCGTCATCGATCGCGCCCTCGAGTTCGGTTCGGCGAGCCTGCTGATCGTGATCGCCGGCTACCTCGGAGTGGCGGCCACCGCGCCGGGCTCAGGGCTGAACCTTGATGCAGGTCACCTGTTCAGGGCGTCGGCGCTGCTCTGGCCCTTCGCGCTCGCCTTCGGCGGCCTCGGTGTCGCGCTTGTGAGTCGCTGGCCGAGGATCGCGGTCCCATTCCTCGCCGCCTTTGCAGTCGTAGAGTACATCCTCGGCGATCTCGCGCCGCTCCTTAAAATGCCCGATTGGGTGGCGAATCTGTCGGTATTTCATCTCTACGGGAGTCCCCTGACCGGTGCCACGTCGTGGACTCCGGTAGCGTCAATGACATTTGTCTTCCTGCTTGGCTTTGGCGCCGCCCTGGTCCTGATGCGGCGGCGCGACGTGTCGAGTGCCTAGATGAACAGTCAGGGCAAGAAAGGCGCAGCATTTCAAGCTTTGCATGCCGGCAAGCCATTTATCATTCCGAATCCATGGGACGCCGGCTCCGCGCGAGTGCTGGCGGCGCTTGGATTCAAGGCGCTGGCGACGACAAGCTCTGGTTTCGCGTTCACCCTGGGACGCCGTGACGGCCAGGCAACGCTGGACGAGGTGGTGCACCATACTGCGGCGCTAGATCGGGCGACGGACCTGCCCCTGTCCGTTGACCTCGAGAATGGCTACGGCTCCGACCCGGAGAGTGCTGCGCTCGCGGTCAGGCGCGTTGCCGAAGCAGGCGCCGTCGGCGGGTCAATCGAAGACTACGATCCCGCCGGCCGCATCTACGAACTGCGCCAGGCCGTCGAAAGGGTCGCTGCTGCCGTCGAGGCCGCGCGTGGCCTGGATTTCCCCTTCACATTGACGGCCCGGGCCGAGAACCATATCCGCGGCCATCCCGATCTCAAAGACACCATCGCCCGCCTTCAGGCATTCGAGGCCGCAGGCGCAGATGTGCTCTACGCACCGGGGTTGCGCACGGTCGAGGAGATCCGAGCCGTCTGCGAAGCAGTCTCGAACCCGGTCAACGTGCTCGCCGTCGCTAACCTCTCGGTTGCCGAGGTCGTCGCTGTGGGAGCCCGCCGGGTCAGCGTTGGCGGAAGCCTGACATGGGTCGCCATCCGAGCAATGGTCGAAGCTGCCGAGGCCCTACGAGATACGGGGGACTTCTCGGCGCTCGGGGCGCGGATACCCCTAGACCAATGGTTCGCCGGCTGAGGATCGAGGCGTTGCCCTCCGTCGTAGTCCAGGCGCGGGCCCTTTAGGCCTCTTCTTTGTACTGCCGCTTGCCTGTCGCTGGATCCTCGTAGACGCGGGTCAACTTGCCACTGGAAGGATCCTTGAAGACCTCGTTGGTGCGCACGAAGTTCCCTGACTTATCACCGCGGTAGCGGCGGTCCCAGACGAAGTAGCCAATGATCGCGAAGACAATCACGATGGCGAGGAAGACAAGCTGCG
>Ga0207416_1002798_pt1 | contig 17962 bp, 20 predicted proteins | sample PaiPotPPM11metaG_FD_184107 | JGI IMG/M metagenome (GOLD analysis project Ga0207416, IMG submission 184107) | Iron sulfur acid spring bacterial and archeal communities from Banff, Canada, to study Microbial Dark Matter (Phase II) - Paint Pots PPM... ...
GTTGACCGCCTGCCCCCAGATCTTGGGCAGGATCGGGTGGCTCGTTTCCAGCATGACCGGAGGCAGGTGGCCTGTGGCCATGTCAGGTTGCCGGTTGTGGACCGCGTGACAGGGGAGGACATGCGCCCGGTGACTGTCGATCACCGGCATCCATTCAATACAGGTGTGCCAGGTGGACTTGGGCGCCAGGTTGATGACGAAAACCAGCCGGCCGTTGGCATACTCGGGCACGGATCCACACTTGGTCACCCGCAGAACCAGGTCGCGTTTGAAGGTAGAGTTTGAATAAGCCGTGCGCAGCTCCGCCGCCTTCTCGTGCCACGAGCTCTGGATGTCACCTCGCCGGACGATGCGCTTGCGCCGCACGTCGAAGATGTCCGCGAAATCCGATTCAATCGCTATCTCGACCACCAGCCTCACCGGCACGGGCGCGTAGCTGTAGAAGTCGTAGTCCTCGTGAACGCCTTCGAGGATGGTGCGGTCGAGCCGGAATCCGATCGAACGCTCCGCCAAAACGGCATCGTTGCCTTCGTCCGGCCCTGTCAGCGGCAGTTCGGGAGTGATGTACTCGTGCCTTGCCGCGAAATGGTCGATGGCCCGACCGTCCAGCAAAAGCGGGACCTGCCCGTTGATGGTGAGCTGGTAGGAGGAGACGAAGCGCGTGTCCCGGGCAAAGAAGCCGACATCGCCGGTCGGCTCCATGGTGGCGTCCACATTGCAGACAAGGAACTGGTGATCGTGGTTGATGGTCACCGAGGGCATCCCCTGGCTGAGTGGCACGAACAAAGTCTAGGTTCCCCGCGCGTTATACGCGCGTGGCGCCGCTTCGCACCTCCGAACTGCTGGCGGCGCTATCCGTCGCGCTCGACCTGACCGAGGGGCAACGGACCGGTCACGCGGTTCGGACCTGCTACCTGGCGATGCGCCTTGCCGACCGGCTGGAACTGCCGGCAGCCGCTCGGAGCTCCCTTTACTACGCCGCGCTGCTGAAGGACTCCGGCTGCTCCAGCAATGCCGCTGCAGTGAGCGAGCTTTTCGGCACGGCGGACCAGCAACTGAAGGGGCGGCAGGCGACAGCCGGACGATCCCTGCTGGCGATGGCGTGGTTCACCGTCTCTAACCTTCCCGCCGAACCACTCCCGCGGAGGGCCCGGCGCCTGATCAACCTTGCCCTCTCCGGGGAACGCGAACGCCGCGATGTGGAGCAGTTGCGCTGTTCCCGTGGAGCCGGGATCGCCCGCAAGATCGGCTTCGGCGACGAGGTCTCAGGGGCGATCATGACCCTCCACGAGCACTGGGATGGTCGCGGTCTTCCCCAGGGGTTGCGACGGGAACAAATTCCACTGGCCAGCAGGATCATCGCGGTCTGCGCCGGCCTCGATGTCTTCTGTACGGACAGGGGCGCGGCGGAGGCGGTCGCCGTCATCCGGAGGCGCCGCGGCGCCTGGTACGACCCGGCGCTTACCGATCACCTCCTCAACCTCTGCCGGGAGGGCACCCTCGACGACCTACGCGCGCCCGATCTGAAGGCGCAGGTATTCAGCATGGAGCCGAGCGGGTCGGTCCAGGTGGCAACCGACACCGACATCGATCTGATCGCGACCGCCTTCGCCGACATCATCGATGCCAAGAGCCCGTACACCGGGCGACATTCCCAGAACGTCGCCCTGATCGCGGAGGGGCTCGCCTCGCGCCTTGGGCTCCCCGCGTCCGACAGGCTAGATGTCAGGCGAGCTGCGCTCCTGCACGACATCGGCAAGCTGGGCGTACCGAACACCATCCTGGACAAGCCCGGTCCCCTCGACGCCGCCGAATTCGCCATCATCAAGCGCCATCCAGAGCTCAGCCTCCGCATCCTCGAGCCGATCGAGGCCTTCAAGAGGGTCGCGCAGATAGCGGCCAGCCATCACGAGAAACTTGACGGCACCGGCTACTTCCGTGGCCTGGATGCCGAATCACTGGGGCTGAGCGCGCGCATCGTTTCCGTCGCGGACGTCTTCGAGGCGATGACTGCCGACCGGCCCTACCGAGCGCCGATGGCGCCGGAGATTGCCCTGGCGCTGATGCGGAAGTCGGCTGGCTCACACCTGGCCGCGGACGTTATCGCGGCGCTAAGCGACGGCCGTGCGCTATTGAAAGCGGCCTAGATCGCAACCGGCGCTATAGCTCGAACCGCGTGCCCACCGCGTTGGGAATGAACCTCTCGCCGAAGACGCGCGCTATGGCGTGCTGCGCCCGCCAGCCGGTACAGTGTGCCGGGATCACGACCTGCGGGTTCATAGCCGAAAGATCGGCGCAGACGCGGTCGATCAGCGGTTCGAAGAGAGGCCCGCTCAGGTGGAAGCCTCCGATGACCGCGTAGAGTTTGCCGTCCCCCGTCAGCGCCCGAACGTAGCGGGTGATGTTGATGATGCCGGCGTGCCCGCAACCTGTGATCACAACCAGCCCTTTGTCTCGAATGTTGAGCACAACCGCCTGGTCGTCGAGCACCAGCGGGTCCGGCTCCCAGCTACCGTTGCGCCAGGCCTGCTGGATAGGAAAGCCGGGCTCGTACCCGGTGGTGCGATCGACTTCGCCCGTGATCAAGACGGCGTTCTCGAATAGAAAGCTGGGCTGGCGCTCCTCGATCACGGTGAACCCGGCCTCTTCGAGCGCCTGCTTGCTGGTGGTTGGAAGCTCAAACGGCGGCCTGCCTGGAAGCATCGCGCGGCGGCGGTTCCAGAAGTCCGGATGAATCATGACCGGGAGGTTGCGACTTCCCAACCGCTGGATCAAACCGTCAAGGCCGGCGGTGTGATCGAAATGGCCATGGCTGCAGACGATCGCCTCGATGCCGGTCGGGTCAATGCTCAGCCGCCTCATGTTCTCGACCATGCCGTTCGGGCTCACACCGCAGTCGAAGAGAAGGCGGTGTACGTGCTTGCCGATGGTTATCGTCAGCAGCAGCGAGAACCCGTGCTCCGCGATCAGCTGGTCGGGAACAGACCTGTCCACCATCGTGCTGGACGCCATACGGGGCGTTGCCGGGTCGGGGCCCTTCCGGTGCGCAGGCCCCTGGTCGGGCATGAATACGTCGTAAGTGTTCTCGACCAGCGTCGTGATCTGGATGGAGTCGACTGGCTGGAGCGGAATCTGCAAGCGCGACGCCATCCCGTAAATAGTAGGAGCATGATGGTGAGATGAAGATCACGCCACGTAGCGAAGCCCTCCGGGACCTACAACCGATGGAGGTTGGGCACTTCACCGGCCTCGCCCGTTCCAAGCCACTGATGGAAGCCACCAAACAACCAACCTCCGCCTCCGTCGCCGTGGTTCGCTTCGAGCCCGGGGTGCGCAATTTCTGGCACTCACACGCCGGCGGCCAGATGCTCCATGTGATCGAGGGCGAGGGCTGGGTCCAGGCGAAGGGCCAGGAGGCTCGGCGGATCGCCACCGGCGACACGGTCGCAACCGAACCCAATGAGGTCCACTGGCACGGCGCCGGCCGTATCGGTCCGATGGTCCACGTCGTCGTCAACTTCGGCGATACGACCTGGCTCACCGAGTCGCCCGCTCCTCCGGAGTGAGCTAGCCGAAGGCGAGAACCTTCCCGTCCCTGGCTACGTCGAGCTCAAGTACGATATCGCGGCTGACCGTAGGAGTGAGCCCGGGTGACACCTTCGCCCGAACCGTGTAGAACATGGTCCCACTGTCATCTGTCCTTTCGGTGCAGCTTAAACGGCTCACCCCGGCAAAGTCTGCCGTTCCCGGTGGTACCTCGCAGCGGGTCAAGTCGGTCATTGGGTCTTCACGGAAGGCAAAGGCGTGCCTGCCATCCCAGCAGGCCTCGACATCGAGGCGAACCTGGGCGCCGAAACCGTACCCCGCCTCCTGGCCCCCGCTGAAATGTCCGCACGTCGCGTTAGCCATGCTGAAGTCGTGGCGCGAGTCGTCGCGCGTTGCGCTGGCCCGCACGGGAAGAGTCCCGACCGCCAGGAGCCACAGGGCTGCCAGGGCGGGGATAGCCAGCATCGGAACCCACGGCAGCACTCTCCTACCTCCGCGAGTTGTGATCGGATTCTCGTCAACCGGCTCGGGTTGCAACCAGGCAATGACGGCGGTTGGTAGCGCGATCAGAACCTCCAGCAAGCCGACGATCCAGCGGGCGCCAAGCACCGGTTGTGGCTGCGGTTGAAAACTGGATCCCGTTGTAGGAGTCGGCGATCGATCCCATGAACAGGGCAACAATCATCAGCAGGACGCCGACGAGTACGAGCCGGAAGGCGACCCGGTAGGCCCGGTCGCGCAGCGCTGCCTGGCGCTCGTCAAGAGAGGCGCTGCGGGCGAATGCCAGCCAACCCGTCAGCGCACCCAGCACAACATCGAGGGCAACAAGGCAGAGTGTCAAGGGCATGCCGAGTCCATCCAGTGAACGTGGGAAGGTGGCGATCATGAGGAGCCACGTCAAAGCGGTCAGCACTACTACCGCACGACGTATGAGCTGTCCATCGAACGACAGAGCGTTTCTCATGGGAACGCCACCACCCGCCCGTCCCTCGCGAGTACCAGGGTCATCGCCACGTCCTTGAAGACGAATGGAAGGATGGCGGACCGCAGCCTCACCCTGTACAGGAAATGGAGCGTGCCGTCGGCGTCGGTCGTCCGCGAGCACGTGATGGTGGAGTCGGCCGTGCCTTCGCTTCCGAAGCTGTGACAATCGGACTGGTTGAGACCCCAGTTCTCGAACGCCTTGTGACCATCCCAGCATGCTTCGGCACTGATGGGTATCACCGCCCCGTAACCGAAGCCGGCTCGGGTGCGTGCCTCGAAGTATTTGCAGCTCATGGCGGCGGAGGTTTGCTCGGGTTCGGCGACGACCTTCATGGTCGTTCGGAGGGGGGCGAAGGGCAGCGCGAGCGTAAGGGCAATCGGGAGCAGCAGCGCGACCGCGACCATCGACATCGCCAGCCGGGCCCGACGGGTGGCGGGCAGTCTTGGGGCGAGCTCGCTCGAGGGCCGATCAGGCTCCAACCATGCCAGCACCATGGCGGGGAGAAAGAAGATCAGCAGGAAGAACGTGATAAATGGAGACCCGAATTTAAGGGAGTTGTCGAGCCAGGCGCGGCTGTCCGCGGTGGCGACGTAGGCCACGAGAATAGTTGCCCCCGCGAGGGCGGCGAAGATTGTGTAGGCAATCCGATGGGGTCGGTTACGCAGCGATTCCTCACGTTCGTCGACCATAGCGTCCGGCGCGGAGGCAACACGTTTCGTAGCGCGGCCCAGCAGGATAAAGCAGAGCGCAAGGATCAGTGATAAAAACGGAACGGCGCCGACTCCGTTCGGACCGTATGGGCTGAGGCTACCCAGGACGAGCCCTAACGTGATGACGCCCACAAGTCCACGGCGAACGGGGCGCCGGCCAAGCCATATCCCGGGCTGGACCGGCACGCTGCGGACCACCAGGATGGTGACGATGATGAAGACCAGGTAGAGGCTGGAAAATTCGAAGAACCAGATTCCCGCCAGGAACCAGAATCCGACGATCAGAATTACGAGCGTGGCCGTAACTCGCTGGATCGTCAAAGTCGACACGTTGGCGAGTCGGTTCGTCATGTGTTGGGCCCTTCGCCCGCGACGCGCGGACGGCGGTAGATTTCCTCGCTGAGCGGACGGAACGGCTGGCGCGAGAAGATCGCCTCGATGGGCAGCCCGAAGGTCTCGGCAAGACGGAACGCCAGGTCGAGGCTTGGGTTGTACTCGCCCCGCTCGATGTAGCCGATTGTCTGGAAGTTCACGCCCACGGCTTCCGCCAGCTCCTGCCGCGAGAGGTTGCGCTCGGCACGTAGTACGGCAATCCGGTTGTACAGCTTCGAGTTTGCGCTTGACGGACTATTGCCATCACCTCTTGCGGCCACACAACAGACTGTTGCACAGATACAACATCAGGTCAACAGCCCGTTTGTCGCGATCGTGCTTCGGCCCGCCCGAAGGTACGGAAAACCGCCAGGCCACGGCCATGGCAGCCCCCTCGACGGCGGCCGAAGTATGCGCAACCATCGGCTCATGCGGATTCGGCTCAATTCGCGCCTGGCCCTCGCCGGCGCGGCCGCCAGCGTACTTCTGGTCGCGATGACCTCCGGGCTGGCCCTAACCAATCTGCCGGCGTTCCGCGACCCCCAGCTGTTCGGCGGCTTTGCCCAGGCGGTGGTTCCTGCCCTGGCGATCGGGTTAATCGGCGGGCTGATCGCGTACCGTCTCCCGAACAATCTGATGGGGTGGATCCTGCTCTCCGCCGCCCTGATAACCGGCACTACCGCCGTCCTCTCTGAGTACTTGATCCAGGCGCTGCTGGTCGCCCGAGGCTCTTTACCCGGCATCGAATGGGTGGCGTGGGCCAACTCCGTTCTGAGTGGACTCACCTACCCCGGGATCGTGGTCTTGATGATGCTGTTCTTTCCCGACGGGCGCCTTCCGTCTGCCCGCTGGCGCTGGTTAGTCTGGGCCGATGTCGTCCTGACGGCCTTCAATGCCGTCGTGGGAATCCTCGATCCCATCCCGATTCAATCGGCTGGTCTGCCGCCGGTGCACAATCCCACCGGGCTTGCACTCTTCCATGGCATGGAGGCCGGCCCGCTGGGCTGGCTCAACTTCTTCGGCGCGATGGTGATCATCCTCGGTGGTGTTGCCTCGTTGATCCTGCGCCTGCGGCGGGCGCGGGGGGAGGAACGCCAGCAGGTGCGATGGGTGGTGTACGCGCTCGGCGTCGCGACTCTCCTCAATATCCTGCTCAGCCTCTCCAGCCTGTTCATCCCGCCGAGCCCGCAAGGGCGCGTCATCGGCAACGTGCTTTCGAATGTCCTCGTCGTCCTCGGCTTCGGAGTTGCCCTCCCGGTCGCGATTGGCGTCGCCATCCTCAAGTACCGCCTCTACGACATCGACGTCGTCATCAACCGGACGGTCGTCTTCGGAGCGCTGGCCGCCTTCATCACCGCTGTCTATGTCGGAATTGTGGTCGGTATCGGAACCCTGATCGGTTCCCAGGCGGAAGCGAACGTGCCGCTCTCGATTCTCGCCACAGCAGTGGTTGCGGTCGCTTTTCAGCCCGTTCGCGAGCGGGTTCAACGCTTCGCTAACCGTCTCGTTTACGGCAAGCGGGCGACACCTTATGAAGTGATGGCCGATTTTTCCGAGCGCATGTCGGAAACACTCGCGCCCGAGGAGGTCCTTCCGAGGATGGCGGAGACGGCAGCCCGCGGCGTCGGCGCGGACGCCGCCCGGGTTACGGTGACCTATCCAGACGGTTCCGGGCGCACCGTGTGGTGGCCACGCGAGGAAATCGCGACCTCGCTTGCTCACCGAGTGCCGGTCAGTTACCACGATGAACCGGTGGGGGAAATCGCGGTGCTGAAGGCCCCAGGCGCTCCAATCACACCGTCTGACGCGAAGCTGCTCGACGACCTCGCCGCGCAGGCTGGAGTGGTGCTTCACAACATTCGGCTGATGGCAGAACTGCAGGCCCGCTTTGACGATGTCGCGGCCCAGGCCGCGGCAATCCAGGCATCCCGCCAGCGTCTTGTTACCGCGGCGACCTCAGAGCGCAACCGGTTGGAGCAATCGATTCGCCAGGGGACCGAGTCAGAGCTGGCGCACCTCGCCGAGCAGGTCGCCCGGGTCGAGCCGATGCTCGATCGTGATAACGCGCAGGCCGCTGCCGAGCTCGAGCGCTTGACCGAGGAGGTGCAGCGCACCCTGGATGGGCTGCGCCGGCTGGCGCACGGTCTATATCCACCGTTGCTCCGTGACAAAGGCCTGGGCGCGGCGCTGCAATCGCAAGCAGCTCGTGAGTTCAACGGCGTCATCGTTGAGAGCGAGGATCTCGGCCGATTCCCCTCTGAGGTCGAGGCGGCGATCTATTTTTGCTGCCTGGAAGCGATGCGCGCGGCCGGCCCCCGGTCCGCGGTTCGCTTGCGCCATACCGACGGCAAAATCGAGTTCCTCGTCACCGGCGGCGTCGCCCCCCGCCTCGACGGACATGAGCAGGACATGGAGGATCGGATCGAGGCGCTTGGTGGCAGCCTCGAGGTGCGGGACGAAGGCGTGTTCGGCAGGGTGCCCGCGTGAAAAAACGCATTCCGACTCTCGCCCTGGTACTGGCAGCGCTGACTCTTGCCATCGCAATCAGTGGTCTGTTCCTTCACCGGGGTGGCCTGGGCGGCGCCGATCTAATCAGCGTGGTCGTCGCCCTTGTGAGCCTGATCGGCATCTTCAACTTCCTCGCCTTTACCGCGATGGGTCTGTTGCTGGTTCGAAACCGGCCTTCTAACACCATCGGCTGGCTTCTCCTTGGCATTGGCTTGAACGTCTACCTGATCTTCAACAGCGCCAATTACGCCCAGTTTGCGTTGGTCGAGCACCACGGTCCGCTCCTTGTCGGGCAGATCTTTGCCGTCCTGGCTGGCACCGTCTGGATCCCATTCATTCTCATGCTCCTGCTCTTCCTACCCATGCTCTTTCCTGACGGCCGGCTGCTCTCGCGCCGCTGGTCCGTTCCAATTATCAGCGGCGTCATCTTTGCCGTTATGGCGCTGACCGGCAATCTTTTTCTCGCCGGTAAGGTCGCGCCTGAATACCCGGCGATCATGAATCCACTGGCAAATCGCGCCTTAGCGAACACATTCCTGCCCCTCGTGAACCTCTCGGTTCCGTTCGGACTCGCCGCCCTTCTCGGTTCCGTAGCCTCGGTTTTCGTCCGCTATCGGCGTGGCGACAGCCTCCAGCGGCGTCAGCTGCGCTGGTTTCTCTGTGCCCTGGTCCTGGCGGCTATCCCGTTCCTCCTGAACAACAACAGCTTTCTTTCGAACGTGCTCATAATTCTGTTTGTCCCGCTGCTCCCGATCAGCATCGCGATCGCGGTGCTGCGTTATCGCCTGTACGAGATCGACGTCGTTATCAACCGCGCACTCGTATACGGGACGCTGGCAGCTTTCATCACCGCTGTTTACGTTGGCATCGTCGTCGGAGTGGGCGCCCTGATCGACTCTCGGGGCAGGCCCAACCTCTTGCTCTCGATCCTGGCGACCGGCGTGGTGGCGGTTGCCTTCCAACCGGTGCGGACCCGCGTCGAGTCGCTGGCCAACCGTCTCGTTTACGGCTACCGGGCAACGCCGTATGAAGTCCTGACCGACTTCTCTCACCGGGTGGCGGGTACCTATGCCAGCGAGGAGGTGTTGCCGCGCCTCGCCCGCGTACTGACCGAGGGCACCGGCGCTGCGGTCGGCACTGTCTGGGCTCGGCAGGCCGGCAAATTGGTCGCGGCCGCCACATGGCCCATCGAGGCGCCGGCCTTGTCGGCGGAGGTCGCGGACCGCGTTGCCGAGGTGCGCCACCAGGGCGAGGCACTCGGAATGCTGACGGTGAAGAAGCGGCCCGGCGAGCCGCTGACGCCGGTGGAGCAGAAACTTGTCGATGACCTTGCCGCCCAGGCAGGTCATGTGCTCCGTAACGTGCGGCTCACCTCCGAGCTACAGGCCCGTCTCGACGAGATCTCAGCACAGGCGAAGGAGTTGCGCGCCTCACGCCAGCGGATCGTCGCGGCACAGGACGCCGAGCGTCGGCGATTGGAGCGCAACATCCATGACGGCGCTCAGCAGCACCTCGTTGCGCTGGCGGTCAAGCTTCGCCTCGCCGCGACATTGGCGAGGCGTGACCCCGTGAAGGCCCGGCGTTCTCTCGATGAGCTGAAGTCGCAGACAGAAGACGCGCTGGAGACTCTTCGTGAGCTGGCGCGCGGGATCTACCCGCCGATACTGCGCGAGGGCGGGCTGGTCGCGGCGCTCAAGGCCCACGCGGAGGTGAAGGCGGATGGGGTCGGTCGCCACGACCCGGAGGTCGAAGCAGGAATCTATTTCTGCTGCCTCGAGGCATTGCAGAACGCAGCCAAGCACGCCGGAGCATCACGCGTCTTCGTCGAGATCCGGGAGCAGCATGGACAGCTCGAGTTTTCTGTCGTCGACGATGGCGTCGGCTTCGATCAGACAAAGACCTCGGCCGGGACCGGTGTTCAGAACATCAAGGACCGGCTCGCTTCCCTTGGCGGGCGCCTGGCTATCCAGTCGAGGCCGGGGAAGGGGACGACGGTTTCAGGCGTGCTGCCAGTGGCGATCACCGTCCCGGCTGCCACATGAAACGGGTCGCCATCGTCTTTGCGCTGGCAGCCATCACGCTGGAACTGACGGCGGGTGGCATGTATGCGGCGGCGGCTGGATTCGCCCCCGGCCTGAGCGTTGACCCATCCAAACTGATCGCCGCAGGTGCCAGCGGCGCGGCGCTTATTCATTGGGGCAGCCTGATCGACATGGCGGGCTACCTCTGCATTGCGCCGGTCGTCCTCTACCTCCGCGCCCGTTATGCGTCGGCGCGATACGGCGACCTGCTCGCCGTGGCCGGACTGGCGCTGGTGGTGATCGGCTCGATCGGAGCAGCCGCGATGGCGACGGCAGCCCCACCGCTGATCACAGCCTATGCGACTGCGAGCACCGCCTCTAAGCAGGCGCTGCTGCCTGCATTCGCGACGCTCTACCGGGTCGTTGTCCTTGGACTGTGGCAGACGCTCGAGACGATCCCGGCGACCGTCTGGCTTCTGGGGACAGCGGTGGCTGCCAGGCGAAACGGACCTCGGAGCGTTTTCGTAACCCTTCTTGTCATCGGCTTGATTACTGGCGCCATCGCCCTCTACAGGCTGGCAGTTGCTGCTTAGTTCGTCTCGTCCATTAGCTTCAGGGCTGGCGCCAGAGCCTCGATCGACGCCTCATTGATCGGGTCAAGCACCAGCTGGACATGAGCGACGCCTTCGCGGGCAAAGGCGCGCAAACTCTCGGCCATCTCCTCTGGTGATCCTTTGACCGCGGGCGCGACAGCGCCCGGGTCACCCTGCGAGCGACCGGAGCCGCCCTGAAGCTGGACGAGAACGGCGACGGTTCGCTCCACGCTCGTCGGATTGCGCCCGGCGGCGCGGCATGCGGCATCGATCCTGTCGCGTAAAGGGCGGTACGTCTCCGGCCGGTTGCCGGTCCAGTCATACCAGGCGTTCCATGAATCGACGTGGGGGAGGGTGATGGCCAGCATGCGCTCCCCGGTTGAGCCGACCATCAATGGCGGGCCGCCGGGGCGCGGGCGAGGCAGCAGCTCGCACTCTCGCGCGGAGTAGAACTTGCCTTCGAAGTCGACCCTCCCGTCGCGCAGCAGCGACCGAATAATGGTGAACGCCTCCGCGAACCGCGACACCCGCTGGTCGAAGGGAAATCCGAAGGCGTGGTACTCAGTTTCGTTCCAGCCTGCTCCGAGTCCAAGGATGAGCCGGCCGCCGCTGATGTCGTCAACCGTCGCCGCCATCTTGGCCAGCATGGCCGGGTTGTGGAAGCTGGCGCAGGCGACCAGCGGACCGAGAGCGATTCGACTGGTCGAAGCCGCGATCGCGGCGAGCATCGTCCATGCCTCCCGGGGACCCCGGGCGCCGAGCTCAGCATCGCGATAGAGCAGGTGGTCACCAACCCAGACGGAGTCGAAGCCGATCTGCTCGCCGAGCCGAGCCATGGCGATCATCTCGGACCAGCGGACTTCGCGCTCCACCTCCGGCAACTGAAAGCCTACCTTCAGCGGTCTCAGCTCAATCCCTGCCGCACAGTGAGATCATGCCACCAACCGGATGAGTACCTGGACCTGGGTGGCCGTAGTGGCTGGGCTGGTGTTGATCGTGGTCCTATTCGTCGTTACCCGGCCAAGAAACGCGGAGTCGATACTCGACGGCCCCGCGAAAAAGATCTCCAGGAAGTCGGCTGCCTCGTGGTCAGAACTTAGCTCCGGTTCCCTCTCACAGACCCCGCTGAGGACGCTGCTGGTCGGCTTACAGGCCAGTCGAGCGACAGGCACATTGACCATCACTCGCGGCGACGACGTGTCTTCGATATACATGCTTTTCGGACACCTTTTCCACGCCACCTGCGGCGCCCTTGAAGGTGAGCAAGCTGTCCACGAAACGCTTTCCTGGCCGGATGGAACCTACTCCCTCGAAACAAAGGCCACCCTGCCAACCGCCGAGACGGTCACGCGAACACTCGACGAGATACTTGCGGGCGCCGAGAGCTCGCCAGCTCCGGTCACGTCCGTGGGCGCTGCGCAAACAGTCGATTGGGCTGGACTCCAGCTCAGGCTCGAGCAGCTGGCGGATGCCGCACTTCCCGATCGTTCCAAGAAGGTCAAGGAATTGTTGCAAGCAACGCTGCCCAGCCGGGACTCGTACATCCAAACCATCGACCAGATCGCCAACATGTCGATCTTGTTTGTCGATCCGGCAAGGCTAACGACGCTGGCAGGCAGGATGCGTCGGGTCCTCGACCAGGAAACGGGCTAGGCACGCCGACCTCGACGGCCCGGTCCGGGCGACTCGCGATCGCGATGGGGAAGGTAGGTGCGGTCGCTGATCCACTCCGCCGGTATGATCGCTAGCGCTCGGGCGAGGCCGTTGATAGGCGAGGCATAAGTCGATCGCAGTTCGGCGAAGTGAGTCCACGCTGCGTCGGCAGGCCGACACTTGTAGCCGGCCTTCTGAAGTCGTTCCAGCACCTGCTCGAATTCGAACCGCTCGATCACCGGCGTGTCCTCTTTTACCGCCCAGCGCCGGAAGTAATAAGAGAGGTCCTGGACCAGGTGGTTGCCGACCCGGTACATCAGCTTCGCCGGGCCCTGGGATCTGTCCTCAACCGCACTCATCACGAGCACCGCTGCGTCCATCACGGCTCCGAAGGAGTTGGCCAGGCCTCATTGTCGTGACTCGAGCGGAAGAAGAGCAGCATCGGATAGGCGAGGTGGCTTTCGAGCACGGCCGCCGCCCACTGGCGCCAGTCGTCGAAGGTCTTGATCAGCTCCTCGCGCATGCCATGCGCCTCCGCGGTCTCCAGGATCTGTGCCCCGGAGGGCGGCGCCCCCGCAAAGGCATCAAGGGTCACTACCAGTTCCTCCTCGGCAATGACCACCAACCGCGCCGGGAACCCGACGGGAACCAGGTCCCCGTAGCTCAGCGGGACAAGCGTGGTTGCCGAAAAATAGAGGGAGGTGCCGAAGCTATCCAGCGCCGGGCGGATCTCGCCACGAAGGCCATCGATCAGGAGTCCGTAACCCAGCACGAGTCCCAGCGCCCAGACGCCGAACATCGCCATCACGCCAAGCGGGCCGAACATCGCCAGCCAGCGCTCGCGTCGAGGGATCGACGAGTACCGGTTGCCAACCCATCGCCAGAAAGCCCACAAGCCGCGAAGCAGGTACTTGACTGTCGCCAGCTGGTTGACCGCCGGTCGCGGCAGGACGACCGACTGAAAGAGATCGTAAAAGATCACCAGGATGAGGGCGAGCCCGACCACGATCTCCGCCCAGGGGACCATGGCCATCAGCATGGCTATCTATTCTGCCCTCTCCGTGGGCGAGCTACCATCTGGGAAGCATGAGTGGCCAGCCCCAGACCCCCGCGTACCGAACCGGAAAGATCTGCTACATCGAGATCCCGGCGACCGACGTACAACGGTCGGCCGACTTCTACAGTCGCGCCTTCGGCTGGCAGCTCCGTACCGGCGGCGACGGTGCGATCGCCTTCGACGACACCGTCAATGAGGTTAGCGGCACCTGGGTTCTTGGACGCCCGCCTGCCCGCGAACCCGGACTCATGGTCTACGTCATGGTCGCGAATGCCCGAGCGGCCGTGAAGGCGATCGAATCCGCAGGCGGCGAGATCGTACGGCCGGTCGACCCGGACGCCCGCGAGGTGGTCGCGACCTTCCGCGATCCGGCTGGAAATGTACTGGGCATCTACCAGCAGCCAGGACTGGTGGAAGCCGATCCTGAGTCTTAACCCGGCCCGGCTGCGCCACCGGCGGGGTCTGGAAAAATTGGTTACCATGTGGTAAGCTATGTTTCCACAGGGGAGGTTCCACTAATTGCGCTTCGACCACGCTCTCGACGATCTTTTATCTGGGCGGAGCAATATCCGCGTTCTACGCGCGCTCGACGAGTTGCCCGACGGCCTGGCCGTCAGCGCGCGAGAGCTGGCGCGCCGGTCGGGGCTTTCTCATCCAACCGTATCCAAAGTCCTCGCCTCGCTCACGAGCCAGGGCGTCACCGTTGCCCGCCGAGCTCCGCGGGCGGACGCCTTCGAGCTGAACCGGCGCCACGTGCTTGTGGAACAAATAGAACCGCTCTTCGAATGGGAGCGTCAACTCCTGCAGGAGCTGCTAGCGTTCCTTAGGCGCGAGATCGAGCGCGAGGCGCCGGAGGTTTCGGCCGCATACCTCTTTGGAAGTGTTGTACGCGGTCAGGCGAGGCCTGGCAGCGATATCGATTTGGCCGTCATTGCTGCGGAGCAGCGTGATCTGGGCGATCTTGAGGCCGGGTTGTCACGAGTTGCAAAGGCGTTCCGCGGGCGCTTTGGGAATCGGCTCGAGGTGATCGCGAGGTCCTCGCCGATCGGTGAGCATCAGCGGCCCGGCGCAGCGCCACATCAGTTGTGGGCCAGGATCAGGCGAGACGGAATCCCCGTCATCGATCGAAGCAAGGCCCAGGCTACGCCGTTGCCGAAGAAGCGATCCGCCAATGCCTAGGCAGACAAAGACACTGCTGACATCACGCAGCGAGGCGTCACTCTACCTGGCTAAGGCCGAGCAGTTCGTCGAGGAAGCTCGAGTCGCCACGGATAACTCCCGGCATGACGCGGGGATGTTGAATTCCATCCACGCTGCCATCAGCGCGGCGGACGCGGTGACGGTTGCACTTGCGGGTCGTAGGTCAACAGACCCTGACCATCAGCGCGCCGCTGACCTCTTGGAAGAAGTTGGCGCTAACTCCGAATCCATTGCCGAGCGGGTCAAACAACTCAGGGCCCTTCTATCGAAGAAGAACCAGGTGGAATATGAATCGCGACGTGCAACGGCTAAGGAAGCCGCTGATTCGGTAAGGCGCGCTGGTCGCATTGTCGAGTGGGCTGGGACTACTGTCCGACAGGCGAGACTCTAGGTCGCCGCCGGCTATTGCAGTATCTTGAGCTGCGCGGCGGCACTCCGTGTCTTCCTGCGGCGGCCGCGCAGTCGGAAAGCGAGCAGGACGATCTCGTTGACCCGGCGTTCATATTCCGCCAGGGTCACGCCTTCGATAGATTTGCAGATCTCGCCGGCTGCCGTTTCGAGCTGGTACCAGATATCGCCTTTGCGCTCGCGAAAGAGAGGATGTTGGGAATTGATAACCACGACCTTGACTCCGTCCTCGATGACAGTCTGGCTTCGGATGGCCGGTCCCAGTGACCTGATGACGATGTCTCCGAAGCCGTGCCGCCGGGCCGCTGCCTCAGAGCCCGGTTTCGGCACCTGCGGCTCCCCTTCGCTCGTCGTATGCTCCGATGGCGGTTGGCGATCAGTCGGCTCCTGGGCTGCAGTGCGGGTTGGTCCGGTTCCCAGGAATAGTTCGGGCCGGTCTGCCCAGCGCAGCGCCTGGCCCAGCAAGCGTCGGACCTGTTCGGCGACTTTCAGGGCGGATGGGGGAGGCGGGGTCTCGGCTTGGCTGGTGAGTTGTTTGACGAGAGGTTTGAGCAGCCGATAGAGGCGGCTTTCGATCTGGACCCACGACGGACTGTCTCGGTCGAAGTCGCTCTTGTTGATGGTTAGCGGAACGCGCGGAATTTCAATCTCGCCGATCAGCTGAGCCATTCCAGGCTCCTGCGCGGGCGAAGGGTGCCCGAAGAATTCACCGTCTTTGACGAGGCGCCCCAATCGATAGCACCGCAGGCCCGGAACAAAGTCCGCGGTCCTCCTCGCCGGGTCGACGATTCCAACCCACCCGCCGACCATGGTGGCGGCGGCCCTTACACGAAACTGCTTCCGCGAGACTTCCCCAAGCGACTTTGGCTTCAGCGGCGACCCGTTCAAGTGGATCTGGAGATCACCTCGCTCGAGAAGGAGGCGAAATACGTCGCTGAGCCGCTGCCCAACCCGCTTGAGGTCGAGTCTCTTATCGACCTCGTCGATCCGGATCCGAACGTAACCCAGATCCTGCGGAACACGCTTGGAGACTTCCAGCAATTCGTAGGTCTTGAGCCGGCTCCGGTCACGGTAGTTCGGGTCGGTGAAACGCCAGCCGACGGCGTCGTGCGGACGACTGGACTCGACCGAGAAACTGTGGCCGAGATGACCGATCGCAGCCTTGCCACCCTGGCCGTACTGTCCCAGCAACTCCTTGCCGCGCTTGGTCGACTTCCCCCAGCGTAGGTAGCGGCGCTCGAGGTCTTTCGGCCCCATGCCTTCGCCGCCCTGGCTCATAACGGTCACCGCATCGCCGTGAACAGCGACGTCCACCTTCATCGGTTCTCCCGGCCGGCGCGAATCGAGGGCGTTGTCGATCAGCTCCATCAACGCGTCCGCGGAAGATCGGTAGTTGGAGAAGAGCGAGGCGGTGATCTCGGGGTCGATCCGTTCCCGAACCGTTATCCGACCCGAATTGCCTCCCACAGTGAAAGCATCGATCAGCACGGTCCCGCCGTCAAGGGTTAGCTTGCGGCCGCACAAAAGGCTCCCCACCCTATCTCACATCAACATCCACAAAGGGATTAGGCTCCAAATATGAAACGACTTGAAATTCGGTTCGAAGAGCAAATGTACGCCCAGTTGCGGCGTGCCGCACTTGAGGCCGGGACATCCAAGGAGGCGTTGATCCGGCTCTATGTTGGCGAGCGGCTCAAGCGGCTCCCTCCGCTGTCGGCGGACCCGATCGGCCGGATGGCAGGCGCGGACGACTTCGAGCCGGACGCGATCGACGAAGTCGTGTATCGGTGATCTTCGTCGCGCAACGGCTGTGAGTGAAACTGGCTTGACGCGCTAACGAACGCGACTTAACTTGGTTGCGATGCCGACTACTTCGGGGCTCTCTGGGAGAACCGATCCGCAGGTACTCCGTCAGGTCACCGACAACTACCCGGGTTTGCGAGGGCTGATGGCGGTACCCTTCAGCGTGGTGTTCGTGGTGATGTTCATTTTTGAGCTCATGTTCCCCGACAGCTGGCAAGAGCTCCAGACCGTAGACGCCAGACCGATCCTCGTGGCTGGCGGGGTGGTGGCGGTGCTGTTTGCCGGGGCGCTGGTCTCGCTCATATTCACAAGCGCCTATTACCGCCGCCGCTACGGGCCTGCGAAGCAGACGGTACGAATGCGCATCCTCGGTGGGCTGATGGGCGCCCTCGGCGCGGGCGCTTTTTCCTTCGCCCTCAACCTCAACCCCGTCGGCCAGCCTTACTCCCCGTTGCCGGTGAACTTCCCGCTGCTCGTGGTTGCCGCAGCCATTGCCATCTGGTGGGTGGGAAGCGGAGGCTTTCTCAACCACTACCTCGCGCTGGTCGTGCTCGGTGTGGTCGTCGGCCTGCTGCCACTCCTTGGAATCGGACCGGCCGGCCGGTGGTGGGACCTGCGCGAAGCGACGCTATACATCGCCTTGATCGCCGGGCTTGGCGGGTACCTGGACCACCGCATGCTTACCCAAAGCCTGGGCATGCGTCTGAACGAGTCAGCTAGCTAATAAGGAGGAACGCCATGGATTGGAAACTTGAGCTCGTAGCGGTGCCCGTATCGGACGTCGACCGGGCCAAGGCCTTCGGTTCGGCTTGTTCCATCTATATAGGCACCGGGCTGACGAAGATGAAGCCAGGATCGGTCGAGGGGCTGCAGATGGTGGTGCGGACATTGAAAAGGCGCACGAACAGCTCGCCGGTCGCGGCGTTGATGTCAGTCGGATAGAGGACCTGTCATGGGGCAGGTTTGTGTACTTCAGCGCCCCGGATGGCAATAAATGGGCGGTACAGGAACTGCCGAAGCGTAATTAAAGCCACCGGGGACTCTGAAAGAAGCTATTGGCGACCGGCTTCATGAGTCGGAGGGATGCTCACTGCATAGACCGCCAG